>Ga0304730_1000048_pt1 | contig 142071 bp, 176 predicted proteins | sample M_130628_MF_Meta_FD_190474 | JGI IMG/M metagenome (GOLD analysis project Ga0304730, IMG submission 190474) | Freshwater microbial communities from Lake Montjoie, Canada to study carbon cycling - M_130628_MF_MetaG (v2) (version 2) | ecosystem: Environmental > Aquatic > Freshwater > Lake... | reverse complement strand
TCATAAAAATTAAACAATTCTATAAAATTGTCTGGTTTTTTCTTGAATAATTCAATAACTTTATAAAGCGGATTAACTTGCAAATAAAATTTTTTAAAATCTATATCAGGAAAACCATCTAATGTATATAAATTATTATATCTACAATCAAAAAAACCTCCAATATTAGTATTTGAACCTTTCAATGTTTTTAATTTATTACTAGAACAATTATAATTACCAGTAATTTTATCTGGAGAATATTCCAAATCTTCTAATAAATTCTGACAACACCAAAAATTCCCATTAACTATTCTAGGAGCCCCTTTTAAAGATGTTAATTTATTTCTTTCACAAGTAAAAGTACCATTTATTCTATTAAAATTTAAGGGAATTTCTGTTAAATCTCTATTGTATAAATTTACATATCCATCAACATCAATACTACCATCAATATTTATAGTATAATTGGTTATATCATATTTTTCACAAGTTCTTACTATATCAATTCTGTCATTTTTGTGATCTTCAAAAATTTTAATATATTTCATATCATATATATTATTTATCTAAAATAAAAAAAACCACTTTTATAAAGTGGTTTTAAAATTTAGGAATATTGGAAGTCATGTTTCTCATCATTGAACTTGGATCCATATTTGGCATGGAGCTTTGTTGACCTTCTTCATCACGTTTTCTTGATTCATTTTCCTCTTCAATTATCTCATTCGCAATTTTAATATTTTCCTCAAACATCCAATATGGCCAATTGTCCATAGCATCTTCTTGAGTATTAAAATTCTTTTGAAGAATTAATTTATTTTTTAATAAATGCTTCAAAGGCATTTTGAATAACGAAAATACTTGAGGCTCCGTTGGGAAACTGCATTTCCGTGTGGATCTCCTCACCACACGAACAAGTCTTTTTTAATTCTTTAACACCAAATGTCATTTTACCAACAGCTGCATTTAAAAATTGGAATGAAATATCATCAATAGTTTCAAATTCTTTTAATTTAGCTTTAATACCATCATATGTAATGTTAGTTCTACCAGACATCATAAAAGGTATAATTTTTAAAAATGATAAATTAGGTTCTCTCTTATCATTATTTTCTCTAACAATATAATCAGTAAATGCTTTCTGAAGTCCAATATTAGGAGGAGTTAATTCAAAGTTTTTATTATTAATTGTTGAAAAATGATATGAACCACTATTTTTATCATAAAAATTAGCTAATTGTTCATCAATTTCATGGAAAACAAAATTCTCTCTAGTCAATTCAATTTGATTATCCAAACCACATGAACATTTAGCACTCACTGTTAAAACATTACCTTCTTGAAAGGTTAATTCTCTAATTAAAAAAACTAAATAGATTCTATCTTGATCTTTAACATCCAAATAAGAACCAACTTTACCATCTCTATATTTAACACGAACACAAGATTGTAAAATATTATTCATCTTATCAACAATATCATAAAAATTGTTATCATCAACCATTGAATATGCTTGTATTTCTTTAACAGCAGCTGGTCTAACCATTAATTTTGTTCCAACTGGATAAAAGCTACCACAAGGTAATTCATCAATGTCAAATGAAAAATATTGAATATCACTTGCCCTATTTGTTTCAGTTTGCTCAACAACAGAGCTTGGGTTATCAAATGAAGGCTCAACCTCACCTAAATGTTTTTTTAGGTAATCTTCTTCACTCATATTATCTTTATTCATAATAATTATTATTTTTTTAATATATATTTAAATATATCTTCTTCTTATATTATAAATAATTATATTGTTTATAAAAAAATTAAAACAAAAAAACCCTCTTCATTTTGAAGAGGGTTTAACTTATTTTTAAACTTTTATTTAAAACCACCTGATGAAATTCCACCAGTTTGCATAATTGTGATATTATTAACTATTATACCCATTCCGCGTTGGATTTCAACAAACGTGTCAAGTACTCCCATTTGATTATCAATTATATCAGAAGTGTTATTTTCTTCATCAATTTTATTGAAATAGTCATATAAACCACCTCTTGAAACATAAGTTTCACAAATAACATCTGCACGTTTTTTAATTTCAGCACGAACATCTTGGTTGTTAAATTTCCATTGGTAATCTAATAACATAGCAGATAATTCTCTTTCTAATTCAATTAAAACCTCTCTAGAGTGTATATAAGAAAGAGCTGATTTATACAATGTTTGAGCAGTGTTTTCTGTTTCAATCACATTACCTCTATTTCTCTTATAAACAATTGGATTCATTTGTGAACTATTTAAGAATTCAATATCACTTGGATCAAAATCTTCTTCTAAACCAGCAATACCAGTAATTTTACCATTGTTAACACCAGCAGCAATTGTCCAAGGTGTTAATGAACTAATATTAGATGTATGTTTTCTCATATAAGTTGTTGCAACCCAAGCAGCTGGTGGAACACTAGCTGGTCTTCCATTATCATCAACTGTTAAATAAGGCATGAAATATCCAACTGCTGTTGAACCATTACCTTCAGCAAAAGAATATAAGAATGCTGGATTACTTGATTCATCACCACCTTTAGCAATAAATTCAGCTTGTAAAACACCTTCACCATTAACAAATGATGGAGAAGTTGATTTCTTAAATGACTTCATAGAAGGCATATTTATAAAACCAAATATATCCAATCTCTCACCACAAATATCAACTAATTGTTGTTTAGAAAGTTCTGTTAAACCTAGTCCAAATGAATCTATTAAATATCTAAAATCAATAGCTTCTTTATTTGTAATAGCTTTGAATAAAGGAGTTCCTTTAGCAACTAGATTTAATATTGCTTTTTGTTTAGCTTCAGTTCCATCAGGCATTGAAGCTTCTCTAATTTTAAATCCTTTCATAGAAATACCTTTATAAGTATTAGCATAATTATCAACTGATTTATAAGATGTAGTTTGATAATCACCATTAAAATTAACCAATTTAATATTAGAATCACAAGTAATTTCAACTAAAGATGAATCACCAGCATATGCCTTTTTAGCAACAATTCTAGTTAATTTTCTTGGAACTTCACCAAGGTTTAAAGATGTCTCATCATAATCAGCTTCTAAAAAGTCACCAATTAAAATCTCTGAATATCTTGAACCAGAAACTAATACTTTATTAGCTACTGAAACATAACCAGTTGGGAAAGAAACTTCTAATGTTTGTTTATAATTAGAATCTTCTGAAATAACACTTATTACTGAATTACCTTCAATTGAATTTAAAGGATTTGTAGCAGTAAATGTCGAATCACTATAATCAACTGTTAAAATATCATCAACAGTATATGCTTTAATTGTTATTTCTAAATTTCTATCATAAACAGTTGTTAAATCAGTTAAAACTTCATTAGTAACATTTTCATTAACTTTATAAACAACTGAACTTGTAACACCCACAAAGAAATCATTAACAACATCACTAGTAACTGTAAAAACTCCTGTGTTTAATTCAGAACCAGGAACAGAAAATTTATCTTCCATTTCCAATAATAAACTTGAACCAGAAACTACAACATAGTCATAACCAGCAAAACTTGATGTCAACCCTGTATTATACAATGCATTAACACTTTCACCATTTATAAATGTAATATCATAAACATCAGTTCCTGTTACATTTAAATTGTTAAAGAAATAATCTCCAGTGTTTATTTTACCATCATAAAATTTCTTATACATATCTGAATATTGAGCAACAACACCCACACCATTTAAATCAGCAACAGAATCTTTAGTTTCAACACCATTTAATCCTGTTAAAAACTCATTATCAATTTTATAAACAATAAATGTTTGACTAGAAATTATATCATTTAATAAACCAACAGATAAATTTGTATTTAAAACAAATGATTTATTATAAAGAGTAGATGTAACAATATTAGAAACACTCATTTTAGATAATGATGATTTATCAGTTCCTATTAATAAAGTTGACATATAATTAGAAGGAGCATCTAAAACATCAATTAAAGAATTGAACATTTTAAATCTTCTATATATAGCATAATCTTTAACATTTGGCTGTGTAGCTGTAGATAAGAATTTAACTTCAATAGAATTTGAAGCAGTTAAACCTAATGTATAATCACTACCACTCATTACTTTAAAACCAGTAGTATTCAAAGTAATTGGTGTATATACTTTACTAGTTAATGTTGAACCATTATAAGTAAATGTAACATAACCTAAAACAATATCACTAGCAGCAACACTTGGGTTTGTATTAGTATCAACTACTTTTTTAAAGTTTTCAACTTTTTTAATAACACCAGCACTATCAATAACTATTGTTGCCATATATGATCCAGTTGCACTATAGTTAGCAGCATCAACAACTAATGTAGTATCAACTAAATCTATCTTTTTACCACCTGTTACAACATAAGATGGATCACCACCTAAATTTGCAACAGCAACACTAAATGTAGAACCCGAACCAGAAACAGTAAGTCCAGTATTATGAACATAACCTTCAGCAAAAAATGCAGTTCTTTCTTCAGATGCAACATAACCAGTTGTAGCTGGACCATTACCATTATCAAAAGCATGTTTAACAAAAGAATGAGTTCCAATTAAACCAAACACATTACCTGGTAAATCCAATGGAGTTGCAGAGAAATCAACATTTTCAATTATCTTTTCATCATATGATAAGAATTCAATGTTTGAAACATTTGAACCAGCAATTGTTTGACCAACTAAATCAATTTTACCATTGAAATAATCAGCCTCAACTAAATCATGATTAAATGCACAGAATAAACCTGTTTTATCAGTATCTCTATTAATTGTAGTTTCAATAAATATATTTTTACCAGTTAAATCTCTAAAATATGGAATTAATGACAACCCTGTATAAAAAGCTAATGTATTAACATTTCTATTATTTGCAAAATTTTGCACTTGTTCTTTGATAAGACCATCAGCATTAAAATATTGAGACCATCTACTATCAACTGCTATATCTTTATAAGATGTCCAATCACCACTAACAACTAAAACATCAACCATATAGTCTGATGCAAAATCAATAGTGTTAACATATGATGGAACTTTATCAGCAGTTCCAAACCACTCGATCAATGTTCTATCAAAACCTTTAACAGATGTTTTAAACACAAAAACTGTTATTGCTCTATCTGATAAATTTGTAAAGTTTAATACTCTATTAGAATTACCAGGAGTATTAGTAGTGATATTTAAAAAAGATTCAGTATCTCTTTTCCAAAAACTAGTTGTATCAAAAAATCTTCTATAAGCAGAAGTTCTTTCAACATCATTAGAATAACCTGAAGCTGCTGATAATGATTTATACTCAATAACATCTAAATTATCATCTGCTAAAAGTAAATTCACAGCATAAACTGGTGAACTTTCTAACATTTTAGAAACTGTTCTATGGAAAAAAGATCCTTTTCTCTCTAAACTTCTATCCAATGTCCCAAAAATACTTTCCAAATCACTTGGATTAGTTATTCTAACAGGAGTGTTAACAGGACCTTTTCTTGACACACCGATAACCATATTAGTTATCCCCTCAGTAACATTACTTGAAAGTACTGACTTGTCAAACTCTTCGATAAAGATACCTGGTCTTTTGTATTTTCCAATTTGAATTGCCATAATTATTATTTAATTTTTATTATTTAAAGTATATATAAAATATAAAAAACCATATTTTTCCATTTTAATGGTTAATTTATATTTTTAATATTATTTTTAATTTCATTTTCAATATCTTTCATCTTGTTTGAAAAAGATTTTTCAGATTCTATAAGATCTTTTTGCAATTTTGATATATTATCATTTGTTTTTGATATATTCTTATCAATTGATTTATTAACATCATTTATAGTATTAGTTGTTTTAATATCTTTATCAATAGATATCAAATTATTAATCTTATTTTTCAACTTTAATATTTTTAAATATTCACTTATAAATGGATTTGGTTCTAAATTTTTAACTTTAGAATCTATATCACTATTATCTTTTGAATTTTTAACAATACTCTCCAAATTAGATTTATTAGAATTGAAATATTTTATCTGGTCTTGGATATTATTTAAACGATCCTTACTTTTTGATATTTCAGGATTATCATTTATCTCTTTTTCAAAATTTCTAGTAACAACCTCATTAAATATTTTCCAGTTTTTTAAATATTTCATTATTTCTTTTCTAATTTTATAATTTTTGTTTCAGGGTGCTTACTTAATAAATTTTTAATATCATTTAATTTATCAACACCTATTTTAATTTTAAACAATTCTTCATTATTTGTTAAAATATTCAAACCTATTGTATTAAGGTCTATATTCTGACCATATTTCAAAAATCCATCTTTATTTGAATAGAAAAGAGGTTTAATTGATTCAATTGGAATAGCTCTTAATTTTCCATCACTACCTATTAACAGAGATTTACTAATTTTAGTAGCATAAACAGTTTCTTTAACCATTTCAATTTTGGATAACCCATTATAACTATGTTTTTTATTAGACACATTTGTAATAACTTTATCAAAATAATTAAATGATTTTGAATAATAAAGATATACCCATTGATCATCAATGTTACTAATATTAAAATACAATCTATTACCCTGATTAGGTCTAAAAACAAAAATACTATCAATTAAATCTTTAGATTCTTTTATAACAGGCATTTTAGTAGAAAAATCGAGTGTTGATATATTATTAGCATTTTCCGCATTAACTTTACTATCATCACCATATCCTAATTTTCCATCATTATCAACTTTATAATCAAAATATTTTTGTATAAATCTTGATTGTGCGCCTTTTTTATACAATTCATCACCATCTAATAACTCATTGATAAACTTCACTAAATGTTGACCAACTTTTTCAATAAACTTACTTCTATCTTCTACAACAGCACCATCTCTTTTTATAACAGTTTTTGGACCAAATAAAGGCTTATATTTAGCTTCTCCTAAAATTGTTAAAACATAATTTTCCCATTCATTAAATGTCTTATTGTGTCTATATGGACCACCACTAACACCTGCTGTTTCAGGTGTTCCAGAACCAAAAGTTGTATATTCCATAAATATTCTATTAGTAACTTTTCCACCAGTTCTAGCACTTGGTATAACTTGTGTAGTATGTAATTTATAAGCTCTGTTAAAACATTTAACAATTTCCATTATTGGGTGAACACCATATATAACTATTTCATCAAGTTTATCAATACTTTGTTCTAAATCTTTACTATCCTCAACAATTTTTGACCTATCAATCAACCATGGTTTTATTGTAACATTATTATTCCAATAATCACGAACTCTACCAACAATCCCTCTTCTATTGAAATCATTAGTCTCATTAATAATATTAATAAATGTATTATAACTATTAATTTTTTCAGGAACTGCTTTGATAACATCAGGAATTGTTTTAATCTGATTTATCTCTTTCATAGTTGAAACAAATTTATTAACATAATCAACATAATCTTTCATGTTATTTTCATGTCCAATGTATTGTGATGCATATTTATAAAACCTTGCTATTTTTTCAGCTATGATATCAAATTTATATTTAATATCACTATCCATATTGCTTTCAAAAACTAGTTTGTCTACTGGTATAGTTTTTGCTTTATCACCAACTATAAATCTATTAACTTCTTTATATATTTTTATTATATCTTTTTTGTATTTATCTTTATTAACTATAAGATTATTAAGAAAATCCACATTTAATGCAACTTTACCATCTTTATTAGATGATAGATTGTTTATTAAAGCAATAAATTTACCTAACAAAACTATTGAATTATTCTCATTTAAATATTTAAATGAATTATTATCAACAACAACTGGTATAGATTTATTTTTTGCTTTTGTATTAACAGGTTTTAATTTAACAATAGTCATCAATGATTTTAAATTTTCAATCATTAAATCAAATTTTTCTTCATATGGATCAACCACAACACCAACCTCATCAACTTCAATATTCTTTAAAAAATCTGAAAAATCTTCTAATATTTTTTTCAAATCTTCATTTTTTTCAATTTTTTCTTTATTATTTTCCAAGTATTTTAATATATTTTCATTCATTAAAATACATTCATCTAATTCAAAATTTTCTTCTTTTAGAATATATTCTTGTAGGTTTAACAACATCTCTGATAAGATTGCTAAATCAAATTCTTTTCGTTTATCCTCATCAAGTGCCATTAATGCACTATTAACTAAAATACCATCTAAAATTGAAGTAAGTCTTTTCTCAACAGCTTTAATTTGTAAAAGTTTTACATTCTGATTACCCTTTCTCATTAAATTATGTATAAATCTACCAACCAATGAATCACCCCAAGTAATTTCATTATGGAATGGACCACCAACTTCTTCATTTATTTTAGATTTCAAGAATTCATTTCTATTATTTAGATATTTCATATTTTAATTAAATATTTTACTTATATATTATTTTTTTATTCTCAAAAATATGTTATATTTGTATATATAAAATATACATATGGAAACTAAAAACATAATTGCTATCAATTTAGAAAAAATATCTAATGAAAATTTATTTAGTATATGTTTAGAACATGATTTGGATTTTATGTCTTTATATGATTACAAAACCGATAATGGATTAGAATTTTATTTCACTCCTATTAAAAAATGGGTTGATAAAATCTGGGTTGATATTGAAAATAAACAAATAATTGCATTACTTGCAAGTGCGGATTATATATCTAGAAAAGAAACTCATTATGTTCCATTAACTTGCACAAAGAGTGATTTAGAAAATTTGAAAAAAATAAACCAAAATGTTCCAAAAATTAAAAAAAACATACAAGCTATAAATTTATATACAATGTTAAAATCTAAAAACATTGATATATATATAGAAAAATTTGAAACTAATAATTTCACAATAGATCAAATTTTAGATAAAATAAACGAAAGTTCTTTAGAATCTCTTTCAAAACGTGAGAAAAAATTCTTGGAAAATTATTCAAAAAACTTATAATAAATCCCACTATTTGTGGGATTTTTTCTTATACCCCATTTTTATCAAATTTCAAATAATTGTTCTATTAAAAGATATATTTTCTAAATATATACTTTATGAGATATATAGAATTAAAATATGGAAACAAAGTATTAACAAATGAAAGAGTTATAACTCAAATATTAAGAGATAATAATTTCAACTGGTTAATCGATTCTGAAATCCAAGATGCCACTATTGAAATAAAAAACAACACCATTATATGGGAAAGTGGAGAATTTATATGGGGAAGATGGCATTATGGGATATTCAAAACAGGAATTTTCTCTGGCATTTGGGAAAATGGCATTTGGGAAAATGGTGATTTCAGAGGTAAATGGATAAGTGGTGTAAAACTCACATAAAAAATAATCCTTATTTTTATGAGACGTAAAAAAATTGAATTAAATTCTAATGGCTCTACTAAAATATTTAAAAATAATACTATTAAAATAACAAAAGAAGATAACTTATATTTCTTTGAAATTGGCAAAGAACTCACTGATGATATAGGAGAAGCTGTTTCTATTTTAATGACAAAATACGATGATAACCACCCATTATGGGACATAACTTATGAAAATGTAGAAAATATAACACCTGGTAAATCACTTTTTTGGTTATCAGGTGGTTACAACGAATGGAGATTGTTAGAAAATTATAACACACCCTGGTCAGAATGTAATTCAATATTCACAGAAGAATATAGTGAGTTAATAACTCAAATAATAAAGCGTTCAAAAAGTTTAAGAGAAATTAAAGATAATTTTATTAAATATTTAAACTTACCAATACTTTATGATTTTGCACTAGGTAAAAATTTAATAAAACAATTTTAATAAAACAATTTTAATATATAAATTATGAATATTTTAAATTGTACTAATTTTATAAAAGAAAATGTTGAATTACTTGTACTAGATGCAGTGATTGATGAAAATGGCATTTTACACAATGGTGAAAATGGAACTAAATTGATAAAAGGTTCTATTGAGAGAACATCTGCATCTACTTATAGTGCTATAATTGGAACAAATGGTGTGAAATACCCTGCAGGTATAGATAAAAATGGAAATCTTGTATGTTTAAGAAAAGGTGATAATGTTTTATCAGATTTAGAAAAAGATGTTGCATTCAATATTGATGGTAGTAAACCACTCCCAATTTCATATAACATAGAAGGAACTATTGAAATTGATGGTGTTTCCATGTGGACTAGAGGATTGGATTATAGAAGTTTATTGACAATATTACCAACTGGATGGGTAAATGTTAAGATAGATATGGAACTTTGGAAAAATGTTACCAGATATTCATCACAATTGGGCATAGGAGTAGGTGTAAGTAAATTAAAAAGTAAATTAAGAGATTTAGAAAGTGTAAACAATAGATCCATAAGAAATAGAAAATATACAAGAAAATCAATACAAAGAGAAATGTCTATTATAATGTTATTACATTATATAAATGAATTAAAGGATAGTTTCGACCCATCATCAGCTGGTTTTTTATTTGAATCTTTTATATCCGGTTTAATACCAGATTCTAAAGTTCTTGATGATAATGGACCTTACGATGTTGTAGATGGAAAAGGAAATACATATCAGATGAAACTTTACAATAATTTAGCTGATTATATAAATATAAAAGGTTCTTCTGAATGTGATTACCACATTATATCTATAAAACATGCAGATAGGATATTAGTTTACATATTAGATAATATTAAAGAATCACCAAATTACATAGAAAATTATAAAACACCTAAAGGTGCAATAAGTATGTCAAAATTAAAATCAAAAGGAGAATATTATGAACTTGAATTAATAAATCTTGATGAAAAGATAGAACACATTGCAAAAGGTTTAAAGCAAACATTAGATAACCTATATAATAATCTAAGTGAATTTCAATATAATATAGAAACAATAGTCACTGGTACTAACCAAAAGGGTGAACTATTAGGTGGTGATGATTTTACATTCATTGAAAATTCTGCAAAAGAAAATATAATTTTTATGAGAGGTGAGTTGAATAATTTAATTGGAATAATTAGTGGTAGAAAAGGAAATATATAAAAAAAAGGGACTTAAAAAAGTCCCTTTTTTTTATATATTATCTTTAAACCATTTTATAACCATGTCTTTTGGTATTACACCAAAATGGTCTTTAAATTGTTCACCACCTTTATGTAAGATATAAGATGTATCATCACTATTTATCATATCAAAATGTTTTAAATAATCATCTAAATTATCAAATTCATATCCTAAAACAACTAGTGCATCATCATAAGCTTCAATTTGATATAATTCATAATTTATTTCAATAGGAAATATGTTACCTAAATATAAATTTAATTTATCCATTTCATTAAATTCAAAATTAATATCATCTTTACCCTCTATTTGAACTAATATATCTTCACCTAAAGTTATTCTCAGATTTATTTCTTCAAACCATGTATTAAAAACTAATGTGTTAGAATGGTTGTTTTCAAATTCCTTTTTATTAGTATGCATTAAATCATATCTTGATAAAATATCTTTAACTTTTTTTATCACATTTTTATTAATATTTCTAGTAATTGGTTTTATTTCTGAATAATCTTTAACCTCTCTAACAACCGGCAAATTCTCCCAATCTATTTTAATAGCTGCTTCTGCAACTTTTCTAGTATAAGATAAATCAACCCATTCAGTTTTATAATGCTCATCCCAACCTCCTGCACTAATATTAGTACATTCTTCTATAACATCCATAAAAGTAGCTGTGTCTGTATAATATGCATTTGGATCTGGTTTAGATGGAACACCATTAGATGACAATTTATCACTTAAAGCAATAGCAAAATCATTAGAACAACAATATCTTGCTCTTTGTCTAGTTACAACTGAACCCATTTGCTTTCTATCAAATGCAATAGCTCTTTTAAATTTTTTAAAAAATTCTAAATCACTTTCAAGTGCATTTTGACTACCATAAAGCCCACCACTTAAAATTGGTTCTTCTCCACAGAAAAAATAATATGTCCCAGGAACATTATTTTTTATCATGTATAATAAAATTGTCATACCTAATTTATTATCACCACCCAATATTGTAGTACCATCAGTTTTTACAATATCACCATCTATAACATGATTCACCTTTTTATAATCTTTAGAATATGTATCTAAATGTGTTGTAAATAATGTTTCAGATTCACCAATTTGTATAAAATAATTCCCAATTGAATCTTTTTTATACCCAATTGGTAAATATTTTTCAAGTTTATATTCTTGTTCAAATGGAATAGTATACTCTGTTAATTTTAAAAAAGTGTCCTTTATAAAATCGCTTTTAACACCTTCGTTAAATTTTTTATAGGTTTTTAATCTTTTCATATATTTATTTTTTTTTAATTCAAGATTGAATACAATCTGTGGAATTTAGGGTAGTTCTTATTAACCACTTTCATAACCATTTTATTCAAATCTTTAACATTTTTATTTAAATCTTTTTCATTTTTAAAATTACTAAAAATATTTTTAATTTTACTAATTAATATTTCATAATATGGAATAAAAACATGTTTGTAATTTTTATAATAATTTATATTTTTCTCTATTTCATCCACCAAATAATTTACATCATTATTATTTTTGAAAAATAATGATATATCAAAGCCATTTTTATATAACTCTCTATACAAAATATAAATATCTTGTTTCTCTAAATAATTTTTTATAAATTTTCTTTTATCTTCAACATCAATATCTATAAGCAATTCTTTCAAATCATTATATATCCCATTATAATAAGATTCAAATTCATTAGGATCGATATAATAAAAAATCATTGAGATAAAATCACTGTTATTTTTTGCAAAATGTTTATAATTATTTATAGTAAATTTACCAATATGATTTAATTTATAATAGGAATCTTTATTACCTCCTTTTCTAATTTCTCTATCTAGATGTTTCAATTCATGGATTAAAATACTTTTATCTACTTTTTTAATTCTTATCAAAAAAATTAATTTATAAAAATCAACAACTTCAAATTCACCATCATTATCCATTTTAGAATCTAATATAAATCTAATACTTATATTATTATTTAGATAATTAAAATTTTGTATTATATTATTATCATTAGTTTTGTTAAAAATATTTATAACATCATCAGCTATTAAATCCAATTCTTCAAGAATTCCCAATTTTTCAAAAGTTAAAATATATTTCATCTTTTTTTAATTTTTTTAAGAATCCTAGCACATTTTTCATATTCTTCAATATCTTCCAATTCTTTTTTAAATTCAAATAACTCTGATTTAGTTGATAATTCCAATCTCAATTCAAACATAACTTTATCAACATTTTCAATTTTAACCTCATTTTCAATTAAAATCTCAATTATATCTTTATCAAATTCACTCATTTCTAGATAATCATTCCAATTCAAAACACCGTTCTCTTTTAAAAATGATAAAACATAAGTTACACAATCATAAATCTTTTTCATTAAAGTATATATTTATTTTTCAATAAGAAAAAGTTAAAAATTAATATATATAGAAAATTAATTTATAATAATGTCAAAAAACTTATTGTTTTTCAACAAAGAAGGTGATTGCTTGAATATTAATTACAACCAAACATCAGGTTTATATGAAGGTGATCTTTTATTTGATCAAAATTCATCTGATACATACAAAACATATGGTTTATATATGTTTGAAAATATACCAGCTTTTGAATATGAAGCACCTAATGAATTGACATTAAAAAAATTCCAATTATTTAATGAATGGGGATTTCATTTTTTTGGTTCTGATAAAAAAGGGACTAAAATAAAAAAAATTGAACCTGTTAACAACCATAGTGATTTTTATTCAAAATGGTTGTATGGTGATAATATTGAGAAGGATTATAAACCTGGTTCTTTGATTAAATTTAATAATAATTTTTTAGAATTTAAGAAAGAAACGGTTTATTGTGTGGTTAGTACTAAAAAAGGAGCTATAATGATAATATCAGGAACTGATAATTTATCCTTTCAATCAGATTATTTTACATTATATAGTGATGTAAACTCTTATTTAGATTTATCAATTGATGGTTTCAACGCAGTTGGTATATATAACTATATAGATGTCAATTTCAATAACAATATATCTAAATGGTCTGAACCTAATTTTTATGATGATTTATATAAAGGTAAAAAATTAAATGTTGTGAATTCACAAGATAATGATGGTGTTTATACTTTAGTAAATAATAATGTCTTAGATAATGTCCATTATGAATATTATACAAATTCACTAGCAAATAATAATGATTTAATCATAGAGGTTATAAATAAAACTGACTTACCTCTTATATACCAAGGTGGTTTAATAATATCAGATAATGTTCTAACATTTACAACACATACTAAATTACCATCAATTTTAAAACCAGGAATTAGTTTTAAAATTGTTGATTCTGTTAATAATGAATTTTATTTAACAGTAGGTAATATACAAGATTTCAATTCAATTGTAAATATTAAAACTTATTCATTAAAAGAACAAGTAATATTCAACAACAAAATATATGAATGTACACAATCATATACACAAGATTTTACAAAAGATTTTATTTCACCTACTAATGTTGATTATTGGACAATACCAACATACATACCAACTGTTGAGAATATCTCACCACAAACTATATCAAGTGGTTCAGTTTATCTAACTACTAATAAATTCTATTTTAATTATGGGTTCACACAAAGCACTAATGTAACATTAGCATCAGCTGCTGAAAGATATAAATTAGATTTTGAAATATTTAATATTGATTTATATTATGAGAAAAATAAATTAAAAGCAGATTTAAAATATCCAACTGAATATGCAAATGTTAATTTCTTCAGTGGTGATCTAAATAACGATATAACTTCAATTAGAAGAACATATGAAAAATTACTAGATGTTAAAGAAACATTAAAAACTGAATTAAATTATGATATATCTGAAAATTTTGTTTATAATATTGTTTTTACAGATTTAGATGAAGATGGTATTAAGATAGCAATAAATAAAGAATTGTATGAAGAAGAAACTGAAAACCAATATTCATATGGTGTTTTAGATATGGAAAGAACTATTGACAAAACTTTAAGAAATTGGTTATCTAGAAATTATGCAAGTTTACATGTTTTAGGTATAAATGCAAATTTAACAACAAGTAATAATAATATACAATTTGTAAATACAATAACATTAAAAACTGAATATCCAAATGTTCCAATTAAATTAAATTATGTTAGAGTAGGTGCTACTGCTGATTACCATATTGAACATACACGAGTTTTATTCAACAATATTGGTAAAAATTTAAAATTAACCATAAACAATAAAGAATATAATATACCATCTATTTTAAATGGTGAAATAACAGATATACCCTCTACATTAGAAAATTGGGTTGATTTGTATAGTGAAATATTACAATTATCTGATATATATGTTTCATTTAGAAACAATCTATTAATATTTGACATAAAAACTGATAATAAAAGGTTTGATTTAAAAGTCGATGTTAATATGTTACACATGCCTGGTAGTGATGATTATATAATAAATAGAAAAATAAAAGGAAATCATGGTGCGTTAATAACATCAAATTCTATAATTCTCCCAGATTCATCAACACAATCTTTTGAATTAAGTGGTTTTGCAACAGGAATGGTTACTGGTATAAACAACACAATATATCCATATGATAACCAAAATTATAATGTTGAATTTTTAGATCCACATGTTATGAATTTAAGTTACCAAGGACCATTCTGGGGTTTAAATGATGATCCTTGTTCCACTTCACCATATACAACAATTGCTTTTAATTTAGGTTTTGGACAAACTGCTTGTGGTGGAAATCCCACAGCTGGAACTGGTGCAACTGGTGTTGGTGGACCATATTCAAAAATAATGTTTAATGATCAACAATTTTCAATGGAATTATCAACAAATCCAAATACATATATTTTAAATACATATGATTTATCGTCTATTGATGGAGTTGATAACATGGTAGATATATTATATCTAAACACATTTAACTCTATTTATGTTTTAGGTGATAATTTATCAATAATAGACTCCATATCATCAGATTATTTACACACAATTGATTTATCAACAAGTGGAACTTCACTTGAAATGGAATACAATGAATATAATAATTATGTATATTGCTTATCTGAAAATAAAATTGATATAATAGATCCATTAATAAATGATAAAAATGCAATAATATCTTTAACTGCAAGTGCTAATAGTATAATTATAAATCCAGATAATGGTGACGCATATATAACATATACAAACTCTAATAGAATTGATATATTTAATCAAAACAATGTTTTAATTAAAACAATACCAACAACTAATATTTGTGGACAAGGTATATTTAATGGTTTTGATAATTCAATTTATATATTATCAACAAATTCTATTTTAAAAATAAATACTTCTAGTAGAAGTATAACAAACACTTATTCTTTAAGTAATATAAATACATCAAATATTGGAAATTCTATATTTTATGATAAAATAAATGAAGATATATACATCTTTACAACAAATGGTAACATATGGAAATTAAATAGTGGAAATTTAACTGACACTGGAATTTCATCAGATTCTAATTTCAACACAATGTTTTGGAGCAATCTATCTAACAATCTTATCATATCGAAAGGTAATAAAGAATTGATAGGAATTGATTTAACAGATAATAGTATCCAATATGAAAATAATATATTAAATTATGGACACACTACATTAAATCAATACGATGGTGCTTTTTATATGGCTTCAAACTATATCAAAAATATATTAGTTATAAACCCATTATCAGGTAATATAATACACAATCAAGTACTAGATGATAAACCAGGGAGAATAACATATAACCCAGATAGAAACTCTGTTTGGACATATACACCTGATAATAAAAAAATAATTGAATTGGTAGTTATTGTAAATTCCACTTTAGATGTAAAACCAATTATAAATGATATAAATGAAAACACATATGGAACATTGGATCCAAATTATATACATAAAGATAATCTTTGGTTAAAGACGTTAAATTACATAAGAAAACCTAGGGAAAATTTTAATTACCAAAATAGAGTAACATATTATTATAAATGGTTATCAGATAATGTTCCTGAATTTTTCATGTATGATTTATCAGGTGAACAATTAGAAAAAACAGGGTTATATGCTTACACTGGACCTAAACCTTTCACAGAATCAGGCTTTATTTATAAACCAAATAGAGATTTAAATAAAGTTAATATACCACAATACCAACAAACTGTTTTTGATGAAATCAAATATAATTTAAATTATATAGATGATGAAGATGACATATCAATTGAACCAGAACCTTTTGAATTGTTTATGGGTTTTAAATCAGAAGATGAGGGTGCTCTTAGATCTATTTTACAATTATGGAAAAGTGAAAATTTAGAATTTACAATAAATGGAAGTTCTAATAATTTAATAACATTAAGTACTGCTGATATAAATGGAGACAAAAGAGGTATTATAAAATTAGATAAGAATTCATTAGAAATATTCACAGATAAAAATCTAAGACCAGGACAAACAATTGTATTATTTATAAAGGATAATGTTAATTATAAAAATAAATATTTATCACCAAATAATGGTATAACATTAAAAATAAGAGAAATATATACAAAATATATTGTTGTTGATTTTTTCGATATAGTAAATGATATTTTATTCTATGAAGAAAATCATATTAATAATACATATTTAGATATAACCTTTAAAGTAATAGATGTTGAAATTGGAAGATTTTTAGTATATGGACAAACTGAAATAGAAGATATAAGATTAAAAACTGAATTAAACAATACTGGTAAAAATATCTCTCACAATGAAATATTCATATTTAAGGAATATAATATACAAGAAGGTGGTATAGATTGGAGATTCTTAAATACAAAGAGAAAAGAATTATTAATGAACAAGGATCAAATATATCCTTATATTGGTTCTTATAAATCTATAATAAACTCAATAAACTACTTTGGCTTTAATGATTTAAAACTAAATGAGTATTATCTAAATATTGATAAAACATCTGATAACTATTATAAAAAATTCAAAGTAGAAATACCTGATATATTTGATAATTCTGTTAAAGGTTGGTCAGATATTGGATATATGGATCCTAATAAATTTGAAATAACTTCTCAAATGAATCTAACATTTGATATTACAGACAAACTAGGTAATAATATACTAAATTATTCATTAGATGAAATAACTATAAAATTACAAGGGCTTAAATATTGGATAAAAAGAAATATAATGCCAGTTACACATAAAATAACAGATATAACAGGAAATGCATATATTGATAGCAATTCATATATATCACATAACACGGTAGATTCTAAAATATTAAATATAAATCAGAATATGACACCAATTACTTGTAAATTAGATGAAGCATATCTAATGCCAGTTAATAGTGGTTCAACAGTTTATAATTGCTCACTTAATTTATACACAATATTGAAAGATGTTGGTGCTGATAAAACTATAAATGGTTTGTCCGAACCACCAAAACCATTCAATGGTGTTGATTTATCATTACCAGATTATTTTACAATAAAAATAAGAACATATAAAACATATAAAGAATGGATGCCATTTGATGTTTATAATAATGGTGATAAAGTTATTTATTATGGAAAAATATACCAATCTGTTGTTGATGATAATAAATTAAACAACCCAAGGGAATATGAATCTATAAACGAATGGTCTGAAAATATAACTTATAATACTACAAATTTAGTTAATTATAAAAGAAGAACTTATATAAATACTGGTTTCACATCTGGTGGGAACCCAGAAACAAATAAAACATTGTGGGTAGATGAAACAAAATGGTTAGAAATAGATTTTGAACCAGTTCAGACTATAAATGAATATAGAAGAATTTATAAAAATGATGATAACATTATTGTGAAAAAAGAGAACCCTATAAAACCTTTTAATTTCACTATAGATTCTAATATCGACCCATTTATAACAATTGAGATAACATCTGATAATGGCTGGGGTTGTATTTACACAGATAAAAAGAATTATGAAATAAGAGGTACTAAAGATTTATTCAATGGTGTAAGATATTTAGATCCAATTGGTCCATTCAAACCTATAAAACTAATAGAATAAAAAAAGCCACTTTAAAAGTGGCTTTTTTTGTTTATTATACTATTATCCTTCAGTTGTTTCTGTTGCTGTTGGTTTAGCTTTAGCACTAGTTTTTCTAGGTTTTGTAGCTGTTGTATTAGTATTAAACTCAGCTGTTGTTGGTTCAACTAAAACTGTACTACCTTCAATTGTAACACCTTCTTCAAAAGATAAAACCCAATTTTGAATATCTGTTGATAGATTTTTACCATATGTATCATAGTAGTTAAATACTTTACTAATATTACCAATTCTTTTTAAAACTTCTACAAATGAGAAAGCTTTTTTAGATAAACCAGTAACAGTTTGTTTCGAAATCAAATGGTAGATATAAGTGATTTCAGTTGCATTAACTGGAAAACTAACCAATTCTTTATCATTTGAATATTTAGTATTTCTCATAACACCTAACATATCCAATAATTCCATACCAAAGAATACAGTGTTTACATCATATTCAATTTTAGTCAAAATTAAATCAGTTACAAAATTATATTGTGAACGATTTAAATGGAAATTATATTTAGTATTTGTTAATGTAGTGATATAATCATTCCACAAAATTTGTGCTTGTTTATAAACTTCATCTTTTTCTTCATCAGATTTACCTTTACCAACGTTAGTTTTCATGAAAGTTTCAATTGTATTCAATTTCTCATCCAATGATGTTTCAAACTCTTGATTGATAATTAAATGTGTTTCTTCATTTTCAAAAAATGAAATAACAGGTTTAGTTACATTTGTCTCAATTGCCATATTTATTTTATTTATTTTTATACAGTTTATTACTGTTATTTTATCCTTTAATTATTTGAACACTCATATTCAAATCTTTTACATATAATTCATTTAATGAATCTAATTTATCTTTAGCATTAGTATATACTTCTAACCATTTATCTTGCTCTTCCATTAAATCTGAATGTTCACCAATAGCAGCTAACGAATTACTTGATAAGTATAAATTTAAATTTGCTTTAGCTTCTGCCATTTGTGAATAATATCTCAATGATAATGCTTCAATATAATCTTTATTCATAATTTTTTTATTATTTTTTTTAGATAATAAAATCTTCTTTACCATCCTTAACTTGTTCACTATATAGATCTTCAATCTGATTAGCTTTAGCTACTTTATCAATTCCCCATTTGTTAACAATACCAGCATTTGTTCGCAAATTAAAATCTTTTATAGTAATCTTACCTGTATCAAACTTAACTTGAATTTTATCAATTTCTTGTTCAAATAAGATTGTAACAGACTCATCATCAAATACATCTAACAAATCTTCATTTATAGAAACTAATATTTCTTTACCAAGTTCAAAGACATATTCTTCACTAATTTTTTTAATTTTAACTAATTGTTTTTGTTTTGAGTTTCCTTGAAATAAGAATTTAATATTAACTGGAAATGATTTTTTATCATAAATTTCCATGAAAATTTCCTCTGTTGAAGAATCTACATTATAAAATGTTTCTGTTTTTTCTTTTTCTGCCATTTTTTTTAGTTTTAGTTTTATATTATAAATTTATTTTTATTATAAGTTTATTTTTAAATAAATATAAATAATGAAATTATACCCAATATTAATAATGTAATAGGGATAAATCTAAAATATAAATTTTTATAAAAAACATCACTTTTAAATAATGAAAATCCCAAAACTAACAAATATGCATATTTATCAACTTTTTTATTATCATACCATGTATATAATTCACCCAAATCTTTTGAGTTTAAAAATTTAGATAATTCAACTGCATATTCTTTTATAAATTTCTCGGAAATAAAATCTATATCAGATTTTTTCAAATTATATGGTTCACCAATTTCTTCTTGTGGTATATTAACAACAGTATACAATCTATAAGCATTGTCAATTCTTATATTAAATAAGTTTTTCAATTCCAACTCATTATCTTTAATGATTCTTCTATATCTAAGAAAGACTCTTAGTTTTTTAAAAAATGATATATTTCTCATACAAATTATATATGAGAATTTTATTAAGTTTATTTATCAGAACCTAAATCTGCACCACCACTTTCAGATAATTTTTCTTTAATAAACCAATCTAATTTAGATGTAGAAGAAACTAATTTACTTAATAATTTAACCATTTTTTTCATCTCTATTTCAGTAGGTTCTTCTTTCTTCTTAACAACACCAGAAGTTTTATTACTAACACTAGCACCCTTCTTCATAGTTTTCTCTTGTTTCTCAATCAAATGTGAAAAAACATTTGATTTCTTATCTATAATATCAAATGCTTCATTCAATTTAGCAGAGTCAACTACTGACATAACAGCAATATTAGTGGTTAATCTATTAAGAGCATTTAACTTTTCAGCATCTATTTGATTAACACTAGCATTCATACTAGTTATAGATTTAGATAGTTTATCATAAGCTTTTGCCAATTTAACCATACCATTTGCAACATTCGTTATAGGATCACCACCAACCATCTTTTTCAATATAGCCCCAGGTGTTTGTTGCTTCATCAACATATTTGATAAATGATTATAATACATTATATTCGATCCCAATGATTTCATAAAATTAGGATCAATTTCATTATTAAAATATTTAGAATTTCTTGAAATCTTTTTAGCTATTGAAATTATATTATCTACAATACCATTTAATCTAATTTTAGATAAAACACCATATGGATTAGCATCTAAATACATATACATAGAGTTCATTTTCTTTATAGCTTGATTTATATTAAACGACCATTTAGATGTAGGATATGATGTCCATTTTATCCCACTCTTTGAAAATATACTACCAACTCTAACAATTGCCCTAGATATAGAAACTATACCATTAACCATATTATTTATAGTATCACCACCTGATTCAAACCAAGTACCTGATAATTGTTTGAATATAGGTGCAAATGCGTTCAGAGCACTACCAACACCTTTACCCCAATTCTCACTAGGATATGAACCTTCTATAAATTTAGATTTATTAGAAGCAAATATTGAAGCTGATTTTATAATACCATATGAAATCATCGATATAGCTGTTATAAAGTCCTTAACACTAACACCACTTTTCCATATACCAGAATTAGCCATTAATATCTTATATACTGGTGCAAATGCACCAATTGCAGTACCAACACCTTGTGCCCATTCTTTAGTAGGAGCATTTTTCCAAACACCAGGATTTTTAGCAAAATAATTAGCAGCAGTTGTTATACCTTTTGAAACTGTTTTTATAGCATCTGTAAATTGAGCAGGTGTAACACCACCACCTGTTATTGTTGACCACAAACTTTTACTTTGTAACAACATCTCATATACTGGCATAAAAGCACCCAATGATATAGCTACACCTTGTGCCCATTCTTTAGTTGGCCCTTTAGTCCATTTTCCTGTAGCTAAAATATATGAAGATTTAACAATTGTTCTAGCAACCATCAAAACAGCAGCAGAACCAGCAGCTAAAGCTAAAGCACCTAATCCAAATGATCCAACTATAAGACCACCCAAAACTGTCATGCCAAGTGCAAAAGCTCCCAAAGATAATGCAACTGATGTTGACCATTCTAATGATGGGAATTTTGAATAAGAACCTTTACTTAATATATGAGAAGCTAAAGTTATAGTTAAAGCAACACCAACAACTGCAAGAGCACCCAAAGCAAGAGCACTTGCACCAATACCAGTTGACATCACTGTACCCAAAGCAACTGCTGCTAAACCAAATGCTAATATACTAGCACCAGTACCAATAGCCCATTTCAACGATGGATATTCTGAATAATTACCAACTGCTAATATATGAGATGAAACCATTATAGCACCAGAAATAGCAATAACACCTAATAAACCTTTTAATATATTAGTTACACCAACTTTATTTAACAAATATGAAACCATACCAACTGCAGCAACTGCAATAGCCATAACAACACTAAAAGCTAATATTTTAGCCATTTTCATAAAATCAATATCAGCACTTTTATTTAAAATATGAGATGAAACCATTATTGCTAATGAAACTAAAGTAAATAAAGCTGGAATTTTAAGAACATCTACCCATTTCATTTTAGATATCTCTTTAGATATTAATGATATAGCAAATGATGCAACAAGGAATAATAATGTTATACCAAGAGATGTTAAAAATTGGTTTATTGTAATTGATTTGACTCCAGATAATATATGTGAAGATATAGTTATTGCTAATGAAACCAAAGGCATAACAGCTCCTATCTTAATCATTTCTTCTATTGTTAAATCTTTAACAGCTTTTGCAATCCTGCCTAAACCAAATGAAATAACTATAAAAAGACCAGCTATCATTATGGCAGTTAGTGCTTGGGGGAATGTTATAGGTTTTATACCTTGTAAAAACCATGATGATATAGTAATAGCTAGTGCAACAGCAGGTAAAACTAACCCCATAATCAAAACATCACTAATATCCATTCCCTTAACTGCTTTTGCAATTTTAGGCAATCCAAATGATATAATAGTAAACATACCAGCTATCAAAATAGCAGTTAGTGCTTGTGGTATAGACATTGGCATAACCAAACTCAAAATCCAAGATGAAAACATAATACCAATTGATATAATAGGTAAAATAAATCCTACTTTTAATATATCACCATATGATATATCTTTTATTGATTTCACTATTTTAGGCAATCCATGTGCAACTATACTAAACATCAAAGTGATCATAACACCTGTTACCATTTGTGATATTGACATTGGTATTATAAAAGAAAGTGCCCAAGATGAAACCATTATACCCAATGATATAGCTACTAGTAAAATACTCGTTTTTGTTATATCAGAATATGTAACATTTTTCATATGAACTGACAATTCTGCAAATTTAGGACCAACTATATAAAATAATGTAGCAATTGCTATTGTTGTTAATATTTGACCACCACTCAATGTGGCAACCAATGATAAAATCCAAGATGATACTGTGATAGCACCAGCCATCATAACCATTGTAGTAGAAACATTAAAAGCCTCTTTTAGAGTCATTTTCATACTTCCAATTTTTTCAAAAGCATGACTTATCACTAATATTGCTAAACTTAAACCAACAACAGATATAAAATCAACATTACCTATAACCTTAAATGCCAATCCAATAGCCAAAACTGCAACAGCTATCAACATAATAGTACCAACACCTTTTTTTAGATTATTTTCAGAATTTTTATCACCACCAGCTTTTTCAAATAAACCTGTATGTTTTTCATTAGATTTTTGCTTACTAATTTCTAATAATGTTTTTTGATTTGCTAATATTTGTTTAGTATCAGATTTGATAGATTTAATACCTTCATTTATTTCTTTAATTTGAACTGAAAAATCACCACCTCTCAAAGCAGTAGCTGTTGAAGAACTCCCACCAGTACCTTTTTCTTTCAAAGCTTCAGCTATCATCTCTAACGATTCTGATAAATTACCTAGCGCTGATAACAATTTTTCATCCATTTCTAATTAACTTTTTTTATATATACATTATAATACATGGTATATATTAATTTTTATATTTCTTCTATATCAAAATATAATATATACTTTATAAAAAATAAAAGTAATACCATGAAAATAAGGAAATTAATAAAGTATTATCTTTTAGGAGAATCTATAAAAGATATAGAAGTAAATAGAATTCTTGATAAAATAAATGGTAAAGAAAAACTTTCAAATAAAGAAATAAATTTCTTAAATCTTTATCAAGTAACTAGAGAAAATGATATAAAAGATTATATGTACATTTCTAAAAATATGGCTTATTCTAAAATTAAAGAATTTTTAGAAAATGGTAAAACTGTTATATGTGATTTACATGATAGAGATGGTAAAATTGGTATGAAGATTTTAAATATAAGAAACCACCACGATGAAGATATTTGTATTATCGATTTAAAAGATGGAACTAAGTTTAAAATGACCGATAATTATCTATATAATCTAATTTATAATAATAAAAAAGATTTACATTCACTTGTTGCTCAAGATGAATATTATGAAAAAATAGAAAGCAATTATGATAATTAAAAGTTTCAAAAAGTTTAATGAAGTTAATGGCACTGAATTAGTTGGTCCAGTCGGACCAGCATTTGGTGAACCTAAAATACCAAATACTATAAATCGTTTTGATACATCTATTAAACAAGTTAAAGATTTTATAAACCCATATTCAAAAAATCAATTAACAAATGATATAGTAACAGAAGATGATTATTTTGAGTTTTATAACTTATATCTTAAAAACAATGGAGAACAATCAAAATTATCAGGCAATAAATCAACTGATATTGAAATAATAATAGATTTTTTAAAAACAAAAGGCATCTTCTTATAAAGATGCCTTTTTAGTTATATAGAATTACTTATATTCAATGTTATATCACCAGCAGTTGTTTTATTACTTATACCAACTGCTGATATATTATATGTTATATCACCTGTATTAGAATTAGTAGTTATAACAGCACATTGGTTATTTGAAATCTCTCCAGAGTTTGAATTGTGATCAATATCACCACCTTGATTTCTATATATTTCACTACCATTACTATTGAAAGTAATTATATTAGCATTATTCTCTCTTATATTACCACCAATTGTATTATTTGTTATACTTAATGAAATATTTGCATAAATATTGCCACTAAAATTATTATTACTTATTTCATAACATTTATTACAAGATATAAATGTGTTATTATTATAATTGATAATACCAACTTCATTCTGCTCAATTCCAACACTACATACATTATCAGACATACGTGTAACTTTATTTTCATTTATAGTATCAGAGAAATTACCCTGTATAGTATATGAAACTATATTATATTGTATAGTTGAAGATACACTATTTCCTATTATTGTCCCCGAACCACCATTACTCTGTATTATACATGTTCCACTATTAGAATTAATAGCACTACAATTATTATCTCTTATAAAACCACTATTCCCATTTGAACTAATATACATACAATTATTATTTTGTATCTCAGCACATTCATTTCCTGAAATTTCATAACCTATATTAGAATCTATTGAACCACTATTTGAATTATAAGATATATTTTTAACATTATTATATGATATATCTCCTCCACTATTATTATTATCAATAGTCTCACCAGTATTATACTGTATATTATAGTTCATATTATTATTTTCTATAAGATTCACAAAATTATTTTTAACAGATAAAACTAAATTATTATTATATATTTTATACCCATTATTTTCAATAATTTCAGTAATTGATGTTGTATTATTTTGTATTAAAGAAACTGTATTATTTATTATTTTGTTACAATTGTTATTTGAAATAATATCTGAATTATTATTACTAATATCTTCATTTAAAACATTACTATTGATGCTTGTGTTAATAACATTATTTATTATATTACCACTGCTATTAAGATCATTGTTATATATCTCACATTGTCCACTATTATAACTAATTTCCCAATCTGATCCTGACCCAATATTATTATATATCTTATAAACATTGTTATAACGAATAGAACCTTCAAGTGTATTATATTGTACTAAATAACAATCATTATTTAAAATATCACCACAAGAGTTATTACTAATAATATTACCAATATTTTTCTCAATTATATGACCACTATTACTTTGTATATTATTAACTTTATTTTCATTTATATTACCACTATTGGTATTATATTCTATTTTAACACCTATATTAGATAATATATGACCATTATTTGAATTTGAATATACATTCACACTTAAAATATTACCATTTATATTACCATTATTTGTATTAGAAATAATACCAGGACAAGTGTTAGTACTTATACTTCCTGTAATTATATTATAAGATATATTAACCGATAAATTATAACTTATAACATTACATTTATTATTTAAAATAAAATCAGCTTTATTTTTATAAATACTCGAGCACACATTACCATTTATAGTTCTAACATCATTTAAAAATATTTCAGAACACTGATTGTTAAATATACCAAGTGATTTATTATTATACATATCTTGGAACCCCCAATCTGTTCTTAATGTATTATCAATAAGACTTTCAAAATCATAACTAATAACATTACCTCTATCATCAGATTGTTTTATAACTCTATCATTATCAAAATCATATTCAACATCAAAAATTTTATACACATAACCTGGATCAGTATCTGGAACTAAAAGCCACTCACCATCTAATAAATCATCATTTATATTAGAACCTAAATTTCCATTAACATTCTCCCAAAGTTTACCACCCCAAATAACTCTAACACCAATTGAATAATTAGTAAACCATTGACTCCAAACTTCATTAATATTATATTGATTACTTTCTAAAATTAATTGTTTTCTAGTTCCTGAAAGTGAAAATTCAGAAGTTGATGAAGCAACAATATTTACACCCTTATCACTTATATTATAAGTAACACCAGGATTTAAATTATTTGAATTTTTAAGAGTAGAAATATTAGCATATGTATCACTAATATATGATATACTAGCACCACCACTACTTGTAGCTGCCATCCAAGTTGCATTACCACTTCCATCTGTTGTTAAAACATAGCCATTAACAGCACCATTATTCATCACAAAATTTGAAACGGAAACTGTTCCATATACAAATAAACTATTCTCAATATTACCTAATATTCTCATTTTATTATTTTAATTTTTTACCACAAAAACTAATCTGCTAAAAGCAATTTATAATCAACACCACTAATGTTTATTAAAATATATTTTGTTTGTGTAACTGAACCAGTTACTAGAGTTGATGTGTTTTTTAAATTTATTTTACCATGTAAATATATATCAGTCATTGAAGTATTACCTATAGTAGTTGTATTTGAACCATTACCAAGAGCTGCATATCCAATAACTATCTGATTTGTGCTAGTAGCTGTCAATGATTTTGTATCATATCCAATAAAAATGCTATTATTTGATGCTGTATTACCTGTTATACCATCATGTAATGTAGAACCAGATAAAGCACCTACACCAATATTCCTATTACCAATAATATTATTATACAATGATGTTTTCCCTAAAGTAGCATTTTCACTACCTGTTTCATTATAATAAAGACTTGAACGACCAACCCCAGTATTACTATGCCCAATAGTATTATATCTAAAACAATACGAACCAACACCTGTATTATCACTAGCAGTATTCACATATAACACAGATGTTCCAACACCTGTATTATCATCACCTGAAATATTAGTATATAAAACCCCGAATCCAAATCCAGTATTATCCAACCCATCTATATTATTTCTTAATGAAAAAGCACCAAATGCTGCAAGTTTATCACCTGTAGTATTTACTATTAAAGAACTTACACCCATTGTTGTATTTGAAACGTTAGCACCACCACCTCTTCCAATTAAAACACCACTAATTGATGAATCAGTTCCTGAAATTAATTTATTAGTAGTTATTGTATATGAACCAGCATTCCAATTATTAGTCAATGGTATCGTTCCATCACCCTTTATAAAAGAATTCCAAGATACATTACCTGAACCATCTGTTGATAAGACTTGAGAACTACTTCCATCAGTTAATGGAAAAGAATATGTATTATTAAATCTAACATTACCACTATTCAAAATTGAAAACCTAACTGGTGTAGGAGAAGTTCCAACAAGCCCATTAGATCTAACACCAATCTCAAAAATACCACCAGAATTTGTTAAAGAAGTATGATCTTCAGTAGTAGTAACTTTTATAAATGCAGCATTAGAATAATTACCACTAAATTGCATTTGCCCCAAAACATCACCGTTTAATGCATCTGTTGGTGTTGAAACAGTTCCTCTTTTTCTATTAAATCCTAGTAAAGGATAAACACTACTAGAAGAACGGGTATTTAAATTAATTTGTCCAAAACTATCAGACATCACATCTATACCATAATTCCTAACACTAACATAACTAAGTCTAGCTGTACTATCAGCTATTGTCACTGTATTATACCTTTCTATTGAAGATGTCTTATTGCCACCAGAATCGGTTGTTGTGTACTCTAAATTCCACTGCGAACCTGGTTGCCATGCCGCATTACCACTACCATCTGAAGTTAAAACATACCCATTAAATGCTGCTTTATCCATCTTAAAATTATAAACAGAAGTTGTCCCATTTATAGTCATATTCTTCTCATATGTATAATTACCATTTCTATTTATCATATTCTTTATTTTTTTTAACTATGTAAATCTAAATACAATTTTATCACCCAATTTATAGTCCTAGAAGCCTCACCTATAATATCAATACTATAAACACCATTTGTTATATTAAAATTACTTGTGGCTGTAGCAAATGATGTTTTTTCAATGCTATCCAAACCATCAATCTGTGTAAAATATGTAGAATTATTATTATAAAATCCTGAAATTTCTTTATAATAAACATCTATACCATCAGAACTTTTTGCAATTATTTTAGCCTTTATACCCAAAATATTAACAACATCACTAACTTCACCACCCAAATCAAAACTAATATTATTAGTTGAAGAATCATTCGTCTCTATTACAAATAATTTATCACAATTATTATACTGTATATCATCTATATTACTTATAGAATCAAGACCTTGTAATATATTATTATATTTAATTGAACCATTATTTGAATTGTTTGTATATCCTAATCCTATATTTTTATATATATCACCATTATTAGAATTTTCTTTAACACTCACACAAGTATTATATAATATTTTACCATCATTAGAATTATTAGCAACATCAAGATTTATAATATTATTACCAATTGGACCATTATTAGAATTATTATAAATTGCATAAACAAAATTATCACTTATAGAACCACCATTTATGTTATTATATAAACTATATACACTATTATTTTTTATAGAACCACTATTTGCGTTACCATTAATACCACTAGTTACATTATTATTATAAATATGCCCATTATTTGAATTTTGAGAAATATTACTAGATATATTTTTGTATATAGAACCAATATTACTATTTAAGCTAATAACAGTAACTATATTATTCTGGTAAATATCACCATTATTATAATTCCTATATATACCACCACCATCTTTATTCATATAAATTAATATATCAGCCCTATTATTATAAATACCATAACTTTTATTATTAAAAATATTATTATTACCCCAATCAGTAATCATGGAGTTATCAACATTATTAAGATTATATGAAACAATATTATCCCTATCATCACTTTGCTCAATAATTTTATCATTGTCAAAATCATATTTAATACTAAATACTTTGTCATAATAATTTGAGTCACTTACAACTAATATCCACTCAGTATCTAAAGTTGCATCATCATCAAAACCACCAACTGAACCATTAACATTACTCCACAGTTTACCACCCCATATAACAATATCACCTATAGAAGGTGTTGCCATGGTTGGATACCAAACTCCTTTATAAATACCAGTTCCTTGATAAGCATCATGTTTTATTATAGTTTGTTTTCTAGAACACTCTAAAGATAATTTATCTATTTCCAAAGCTTTAATCCATATTTTTTTATCAGTTATATAATATGTAGCACCAGGTTCTAAAGTTGAATTAGTTTTCAGTGTTCCTAAGGCAGAATATGTAATATCTATTTGTTCACAACAATTTGAAGCAGTAGCTGATGCAGTCCCAGAACCAAATGAAACCAATTCAACATTACTCATATTAGAAACAGTACCACCTGATATATTTAAAGCACCATTTGCTATAATAACTTTACCATCATTTTTTAATAACCCATAAACAGTTAAATCACCATATACAAAATATTGTGTATTCAAAGGAACATAAACACTTTCATTAGAATTGATAATGTATTTAATATTAAATAATGAACCATCCGTTGGTTTAATCATTCTAAAATAAGTTCCATCATATGTTAAATTATAAATACAATTCATATTAATATCACCAGGTAATAAATCATATAAACCATCATTATATTGTTTTTTAATAGTTTTTGAACCTAATCCATTTATATTTATAGTAGCTGTTGTTGATATATTAGATGAATCAAACCCAACTATATATAGTTCATCAGTTTTATATTGATAAATATTATCATCACTAAAAGTATAATTAATCCCATTAGAACTTGTAACACCCAATTGTTTTATTTGATATAATCTTTCTTTTAACCACAATGAACCATTATAACAATGTATATCATTATCTTGATCCATTATTCTAACACTCATATCATTTAAAGGTAAAGTAACATCCCATTTAGAAGTTGCGGAATTCCATTGAACTACTGATCCACCTATTAATAAACTCCAGTTTGCACCACTTAAAGCAGATGCTGAACTCACACCAAGTAAATATCTATCACCATTTGTTGGACTAGATGGCTCAACTGTTAATACAGTTTTAACAGGATCCAACCAATATTTAGAACCACTAGATGAACCACCACCAACAAATAATATCCAATTTGAATTATTATTTATATTAGTGTCTATATAATTATAAGATAATTGGTAAACACCATTATTAGAACCATCATTATAAATAGTACATAACATTCCCCATTCTCTACGCTCTTCTATAATATTATTTCTATCATTTAAAGTAGCATATGAATGATGTCCACCTTTAACTTCATTACCAAAAGCAGAAGCAATTTTATCATTACTATCTATTGGACGAATTGCAGCACCAACTAATGTTCCAGTATTTTTACTCATCTCTTTTTATTTTTTTAACTTATTATTAAATTACAAGGTGAATTATATGCAGTATTTGAAACCCACACATCATAATTTATTGTATATCCATTTGCATTAACAAATGCACCACCATTTCTAACTTTTGTAAAAGCAGTATTTTGTAAACCATTTACTACAAATGTTGGTGTTCCAAATATTGTTGGCCAAGCAAAAACTAAATATTTACCACCACCATCTATATTTGAATATGTTTTTGAAAAATTAGTAGCTAACTCATTTCCAGGTGAAACACCAGCACCAGTTAAATTTCTAATAACACTATCAGTAATAATTGTATTAACTTGACTTATAACTGATGGATTTGTTCCCAAATTTGGATTACTTATACTTGATAAATCAACAAAACCCCAATATCTTTTATTCATCCATGTTAAAGTAGCTGTGTTATTAGATGTTTGTGTACCATCACCAACACTCATACCATAAACATTAGTCTGACTAATTGATGCTGATAATGAATATGTTCCAACTGCATTTTTAACACCAGTTTGTGTATTACCAGTTGGTGAAATAGGTAAACTATCAACTATAATAGAATTTATATTATTCGAATGTTTAGTTGCTGTCCAATTTAAAACAACAGCTGTTGATGAACCAAATTCTCTAGGATTTGAACCACCAATTGTTAATGATGAAGCTGGTCCAATATATGGATATAATATTTTATCCAAAGCATCTTGAACACTGCCTGAAAATGTTGTTCCTATTGAAACACCACCGACAGAAATTGGAGTTGGTGTTGTTCTTATATAATCACAACAATCACTAGAAGTCCCACCACCATTTGATGCAGTTCCTAATGATGATGCTGTCCCACCTACAATAACAATTCTTACATTTGGTATATCATAATTTGAACTAACATCTAAAATATTGTTAGTTGTTACAACAGCATTTATTAAAATCTGCTCACCTGTTAAATCATCCCAAGAATTATATACTATTGAATCAGTATTTAAATTATGTATTACACTATAAGTAACACTATTAACTAAAGACATTGTTGCTACAAATTCACCAACACCATTATTTATAGCACTTACTGTTGTTTGAACAGTATTTATTCTATTCCATAATGTATAAACAGCATTTCTAACATCTATAGCATCAATATCATTCGTAATATTATCTAATAATCCATTTAACAAATCATCAACATTATCATACTCATATGTATATGATTCTGCTATACTTGGTATAGAATAAGTTCCTATTTGTGACATAAAAAAATATATTTTCTTTATATATTAAATTTTTATTATTACTTTTATTAAAATAATTTTATAAATTCTCTAAAATATAGAATATCCTCATCAATTTTATTCAACTTCTTATATATTTTGAAAACTTCACCATAAACATCATCTTCCAATTCGAATAAATCATGTTTTATAACACCATATGCACCTATTTTACTCTTCCACCATAAATCATCAACTTGTAAAGCACCATGAGTAGGCTTCCCATTATTAACATATAATGCAACTTTAGTATAATTCTTCTCATATGAAAAATCCATACCGCATTCATAAAATCCATGATATTTATAAAACTCATCAAAAGACTCAATTGAAACAACTCTTTTAGTTGGCCAATAATATGTTGAATTAGTTGGCCAAGATGGGATATCATATTTAGATATTGTCAATGATATACAATTATAATAATCACTTTCACTATCTAATTCCAATTCATAATCTGTTAATAATGGAAATAACTTTTTATAATATTCTTTTCTTACCATATTTAAATTTATTTACCTCCCACCATTTTTCATATCCTTTTTTAAGAATACTACTATATGAATCTCCATTATCTATAAAAGAAATATCTGTTATATCTTCTACCAATATATAAAATGCAAATGAACCTAAATTTCCATCACCACTTATAATCAAATCTATTAAAAATGGTAAAAAATAATCTCCTTTACTTATAATCTTCTTATAACTATTAGCCTGTTTCATAACATCAGGATCAGATAACCTACCAGTTTCAAAAATTAATTCTTCTTTAAGAACCTTAAATTCTTCAACCAAATTATTATTTACAAATTCATTAATCTTTTTCATATAAATGTTTTATCTTATTTATATATTAAAAATTCTTATTATATTTGTATTAAATAATTTAAAATTCATGTTAGAAAATTTATTAAATCTTATTGAAGAAAAGTCACCAGGTGCAAAACCATTATTATTAGTAATAAGAGGTTCTCATGCATATGGAACAAATATTGAAACATCTGATATAGATTTCGGAGGAGTTTATATACAAAATATAGAAGATATATTAGGAAATAAATATAAAGAACAGATAAATGATGATAAAAATGATATTGTCATCTATGAATTGAAACGCTTTTTAGAATTGGTTTCTTCAAATAATCCAAATATTTTAGAATTACTTCACACACCAGATGATTGTATACTATATAAAGACCCAGCTTTTGATGTAATCTTAGAGAAAAAAGATGATTTCATTACTAAAAAATGTGCACACTCATTTGGTGGTTATGCACATGCTCAAATTAAAAAAGCTAGAGGAACAAATAAAAAACAAAACTGGGAAGAAGAAAAAATGACTAGAAAGGATGTTCTAGACTTTGTTTATGTCATTAAAGGGGAAAAATCTATTCCTTGGAAAAAATGGAATGTAGATAAAGAAGATCCAAGTGGTAAAATTTTTAATGAAAAGTTTTGCGGTATTACAAATGTTCCAAATGTTAAAGATGTTTATTCACTTTTCTATGATTTTAATTCTTCTTGGTGTTATGATGATACATTATCAAAAGAAGAACAAAATAACAGAGTTAAAACATTAAAGAATGGTGGTCTTGGTTATAAAGGTTTAGTTAAAGTTGGAGAAGGACAAAATCTAGCAGAATCTAATCAATTAAGATTATCTAGCATCCCTAAAGGTGAAGAACCAAGATTCAATATTTTTTATAATAAAGATGGATATTCTGAACATTGTAAAAAATTCAAAGAATATACTGAATGGTTAGAAAATAGAAATCTACAACGATTTGTTGATGTTAAATCACAAGGACAAAAAATCGACGGGAAAAACATGATGCACTGTGTTCGCTTAATACAAATGGCTAAAGAAATTGCTGAAGGAAAAGGTATTTGTGTTAGAAGAAATAATAAAGATGAATTGCTTTCTATTAGAAGAGGTGAAGTTGATTTACAAACTATACTTGAAAGAGTAGAAACAGATATACAGGATGTATTCAAACTTTTTGAGGAATCTACTATAAAAGATAATGTTGATGATGAAATGATAAATGATTTAATTGTCAATATTAGAAAAAAAATATACAATTTATGACTATTTTAAGTGGTGTAATAATTGGAATGATTATACATTATATTTTCATGAAAATAAAAGGAATATGGAAATATAAAAATATATTAAAAGGAAACTATAAAACCTTCTTTCAATTAAAAGAAAACATAAAATATAATAATGTTAAATTCATTAATAGAATAAATAATAATTTAACATTTAAAACAAATTTGAATAATTATGGTGATATCAATTTCATAATCACAATGGATACTAAACAAATTTTAATTTTTAAGAAAAATGAATGTTTATTAACTTCAACTCTCATTGATGATGAATTAAAAAATGATATAATCAATTCAATTTATTCAAAATATGAAAATGATATAAATGATGTGGTCTCTGTTTTAGATTTTATAATATCTAGATGTGAATTTGAAAAAAAGATGAATCTAAATAATGATAAAATCACTAAAATTGAATATAACATCGATGATATTCTAGATAAAATAAATGATGTTGGATATAACAACATTAGTGATGATGAAAAAGATTTTTTAAAACGCTTTAAATAATATAAAATGAGCAAATTTATTCTAAAAAGTTATGACAAGTTAATGATTGATTCCTATAAAAGAATCATAAGTGGTAAATATCATGATTTAAATTATGAATTATATAAAAAAGAATTCTACTTAGAAATTAAAGAATTCTTAATTGAAAGAGAATATTATGAGGAATGTGAAATATTAAATAAAATAATTAATTATAGATTCAATCATAAATTAAATTATACATTATAAAAAAAAATCCCCACTTTGAGGGTGGGGATTTTACAATTTCAAATTACTTCAATAAGTTATAAAATTCTAAGAAATGTTTATAACGATCTTCTAAACCATTGAAACCTCCGTTCACTCTTTTAGTAACAGCTTTTACAGTTTCCAAATCAGCTCCTTTATCACATATAGACCACAATTTATTTGAATCAAAAAAGAAAGCACCTGATGCCAAAGCATATTTAGTAGAAACTAAATCAGGATTTGCACTACAATCTTCTCCAATAAATTTACTAAATGCTATATAATTATTTTTACCTGTTAATTGGATACACCCACGGCCATGGTATTTAAATCCCTCACCAGTAGTCTCATCACCATTACCCATTCTATTTGAATAAACTTTATTAGCTATTTTTTCTGGATTTCTAGCATAAGTTTTGGAAGTGTCACCTGGGAAATATTTACCAAAAATCTTTTTTAAACCATCAGCTGAATAATTTAAATTCTCCTTCATAACTCTAAATCCACCACTTTCATGTGAACATTGTGATAAAAAATGAGCTAACCTTAATATATTAGTTATATTAAATTTTTTAGCTGTATCTGGTATTTGTGCTATAATTGACTCTGGGATATGACCTTTTAATCTTTCTAATTTAAATACACTTGTTGGTATAACAATATCATTTTTCACATCACCAAACATTTCACCCCATGTTGAATCACCAACAATACCATCACCCTTTAATCCATTTTTCAATTGCCATTCTTTAACAGCTTTTTCTGTCATTGGTCCAAAATCACCATCTGGATTTTTAATACCCAACTTTTCTTGAAGTTTTAAAACTTCTGGTCCATTACTACCTACTTTTAAAATCATTTTTAAATATTATTTTTTATTAAGATGGCAAGGTTAAACCAAAACCATATTATTATATGTATATATCATGATGTCGCATGTTTTTCTTAAATTTAAGATGGTAAATCTAAAAATATTATATATTATATGTATATATCATGATGTCGCATGTTTTTCTTAAATTTAAGATGGTAAATCTAAAAATATTATATATTATATGTATATATCATGATGTCGCATGTTTTTGCTATTAATTATCTTTACTAACCCACAATATAAAATCTTCTAATTCATCTACAAATTCAAATGTTTTTAAACTATCAGTTATCAATCTTATAACTTCATCATTTGAAAATTTTTCATTTAACATAGAATCTATACTTTCTTCATCTATCATTTCATCAAGTGGAAAAATCATTCCAGAAATTTCAATGTCTTTTTTATAAAATTCTTCTTTAAAGTATTCAATGAAATTATCTTTTATATACCCTAAATCTTCATTAGAATGAATTAAAACTTTCATTGAACCTTGACCACCATCAACCTCAAATAAATGTTTATACGGGTCTAAAATGTCAATCTTTGATAAATTTGTATCATAATAATCAGCTAAAAATTTTTCATAATTGATATCAGCTTTCTCAATACCTTTCCACAAACATTCTTCAATAGAATTTATTCTATAATCAGATGTTGAAAAACTTTCAAATGTTAAAATACCTTCTTTATAACCATGTACTCTATCTTCCAAAACATCTATTAAAATTTTATCAATTCCATTTATTTCACCTAAACCATTTCTTTTTATTAAATTGGAAAATCTTTTAGAACCTGGTTTAAAATAATTCATTAAATTATTAGGTTTTATTTTATATTCTTTGATGTAACTATCTATTACATCATTTACAATTTTGTAATATTTATTAGCATCTTCTCTATTTTTTATTGACATATAATTAAAATTATTTTTAACATATATATTAAAAATAGAAATTCATAATTTAATATATACTAATATGAATTTAAAACAAATAAAGGATTATTATAATACTAAACCAGTTGAGTATGTTATTAAAAGAGATTATAAACTTTTAGAGGATTTGGAATACATACCTAGATTTTCTTTAAAGGATGTTAAAGAAATTGCTAATATCCCAATTAATGAGCCAATTAAATATTCTGATGATATCATGATTAAAGCCATTAAATATGGTATGATTTTTCTTATAAATTATAAAGGTGCACAAGATGGTCACTTTGCAGGCCATGAGAGAGTATTATACCCATTAGTATTAGGTCGTTCATCAAGAGGTAAAACTTTACTTCGTGGATGGCATTTAAATGGTTATTCAGTTTCACAAAAAAGACATATTACTAAAATATGGAGAATGTTTAGAGCAGATAGGATTTTATCAATAACATTTACAGGATCATTTTATAGATTAGCACCTGCTGGTTACAATATGAATGATAAAGGAATGAGAGGTGGTATAATTGCTAGAGCTGATTTTAATGAAATTAGAAGAAATCAACAAAATTTAGTAAATCAAAATAAAATTCAAAATAGAGAAGAAGTTACAATGGATTCTTCAAATAATAATAAATTCTCAACAATTAGAGTCAAAACAACTGATACTGAATTAGATTTATTAAATGTAATGGAAAATCAATATATAAAAGATTTAAAAGACACAACAGCTCTTAGAATATCATTTCTAAAAAGTATTTATGGAAATAAATATATTGCAGTTCTTGGTGCATTAGGACAACCAAATAATACAGTTAAGATACTAACAGAAAAAGGTGATAATATAGGAGTTTATAGAGTTTTAGATTCTATAACAGGTGATGTATTAAAAAGTATTAAAAATGTAAAAGGGAATACATTATATGATTTGTATATTTTTGATAAAAAAATATAAATATATAGTATATAAAAAAAATAATAATAAATATGAAACATTTAAAAACATTTGAAAGTTTTAAAACTAATGAAGAATTAAATTTCATGGGATTTAAAGATAACCAAACTTTAATCAAAGATATTTTTTCTGATGTATCAATGGAGAAAAAAGCTTTAGCTGGTAAATTTAATGATTTTGCAGCTAGTTTAGGAGATAGAAAAGATGTTGCAGCTAATAACGCACCATCTGTTGCAGCTTTCTTAAATGGTAAAGCAGAAGCTTCTACTGTAACTGAAGAAGATATCGCTAAAACAGTTTTAAAAGCAAAAACAGTTAAGAAAAACGACAAAGGTAAATGGGAAGATGTTGGTGCTTATGGTGGACCAGATTCTGGAACAGGAGCTGAAGGCGCTTACAAAGGAAATTAATTAAAAAAAAAAGCCTCTTAAAGAGGCTTTTTTTATTTTATTCACTATCATCATCTAAATCTTTTTCTTTAAATTTTTCCATCCAATCATCAACAAAATCATTTATATCTATATCTTGATCATTTAATATTTTAATATCTTGTTTTGTTAATGATTCAACTCCATATAAATTAATTTTATCCAAAACAATATCTTTATCTAAATTTTCAATTCTAAAAATTTCATACATTTGACCACAATTCATTTCTAAAACTCCATATTTAGTCAAATCAATTCTATTATGTAATACATCTAATGTGGCATCTTTAATTTCAACATCATTTAAACCACCATAACATGATAAAATTATATTTTCTAATTTAGAATATATTTCATTATTATCAATAAATAAAATCCAAAAATCTTTATCACCATCTGACCAATGAATATTACCAGTTTCAGTGTCAATTCTTAATCCAACATAATTATCTTCACTCATACAACTATTAACAAATTCAAGTTCTTCTTGTGTAATTCTTGTTGCAGCTATTCTTTCTACTTCATCGTCCTTAGTAAGGGTTACTATCATCACTCTACCACTCATAATAATTTCTTTATATAACAAATATAATATTTAATTTTTAATATATAATAAAAATAAAAATAAAATTATGAATATTTTAAATTTCGAAGATTTCAATGAAAAGAAATGGATTAAAAATGCTATAAAAAATCCAGGTTCATTAAGAAAAAAACTACATAAAAAAGAAGATGAAAAAATATCATCAATTGAAATAGAAAATGAACTTAAAGAATTAAAAGATAAAGATAAAGATCCTGATAAAAAAGGAATACAAGGATTATCTAAAAGTGATTTGAAAAAATTTAAACAACTTAATTTAGCAAAAACATTAAAATCATTTAATGAAAATATTGATAATTATATGTTTTTCCAAAATTTAGAAAATATGAAAAATATGATAGAAGAATTATTAAAAATGGATTCAAATAAAGTAGATAAAATTTTATCTGAACATGATTGGGCATCTGATCATATATCATCATCAAATGAAGCTTTAGAACAAGTTTTTTCATTTTTAAAAGCAAATGTTTAAAACATTTATAATTATTTATTATAAAATAAGATATGGACGATTTAGATAAATTATTCAAATATTTTATTGATAATATAAATAATGAAGATATTATTTTAAATAAAAGTATAAAAAATGGATATAGGAGATATTATATTTATTTAAATATAAAAAATGATTTAGATAATATAAATCTATTTAAATATTATGATACTAAATCAATAGGACTTACAATAGATTTGAAAAATAAATATATAGAACTAAAAACAAGTAATAAAACATTCATCATAGAAAATGAGGATTTGGTTAATAAATATTCAGATATATTAGAAAGTTTATACACTTTTAATCTTAATGATAAAATATCAAATTCAATAAATTCATTTTTTAATGAAAATATATCAAAACATTCAAGAAATTGGAAAATTGAAAAATTAATTTAATACTATGAATATATATGATCAAGCAGAAATTGATAGAATCAATAAAACAAAAGAAATAAATGAAAAATTAGAAGAATTCTTTAACGGTAAAAGAGAAGAATGGACAAACCTAATAACTCCTTTATTTACAACTCTAAAACTAGACTTTACAAAACCTAGAAATTTTCAAAAAGTTTTAGAAACACAAGCTTTAGCACTCTCTTACAGACAATTATTAACAGAACAAATAAATCTTTTCTTAAATAGACGTTCCAAAGAAGAAACTAAAGTTAAAAAATTAAAACAAGATAAATTTATTTTTTATGCAATTGGTTTTAGTATAAAAACTAATATGTCAGAAAAAGCTGTTCTAATGGATGGCAATATAGCAGAAAATGATAGAACACTTCAAATTATAGAAGCTTATATACAATTTATGAGAGATAGTGTTAAAAATCTCGAATCAGTTGGGTATAGTATAAAGAACATCACAGAATTGCATAATTATTTAAATAATGCTAGAAGTTAAAAATAATTTTTATTATGCCAAAAAAATCTACAATAGATGATTTTATTAAAAATTCTATATTAATACATGGTGATAAATATGATTATTCTTTAGCTAAATATGAAGGTAGTAAAATTCATATAGCCATAAAGTGTAAAATACATGACTTTGTATTTTTACAAAGTCCTAATATACATCTAAAGGGATCAGGTTGTCCTATTTGTGGTAATATTAAAAAAAATATTGAGAGAAAGTTATCAAATGATCTATTTTTAAAAAGAGTTGAGAAAATACATAAGAATAAATATACTTATCCAGACCTATCATTTGATAACACACATTCTAAAATTAACATAAAATGTGATAAACATGGTATATTTAAACAAAAAGTGTGTGAACATTTAAATGGAAAAGGTTGTAGAAAATGTTTCTATGAAAGGAACAGTGATTTAAATATATTTATTGAAAAAGCAAACATTATATATAAAAATGAATTTACATATGAAAATTTTAATTATATAAATTCAAAAACAAAATCACTAATAAAATGTTCAAAAAATCACGAATTTGAAATAACACCTAATAGACATTTAACCGGTAAAACATTATGTAAAATTTGTAAAAAAAATAAATATGAAGAAAATTGGATAGAGAAATTTAAAATATTAAAAAAATTTGAATATTTATCTTTTAGTGGTAAAAATGTTGAAATAAAATGTTTGCTATGTAATGATATATTTATTAGAGATTGTTCAAAACATCTTTTATTAAAAAATTGCCCTTGTTGCAATCCTTGGCAACACAATTTAAAAACATTTATAAAAAAATCCAAATCAATTCATGGTGATAAATTTAAATACCATAAAGTTGAATTTAATAAAATATCAGATAAAATAATATTAATATGTGATAATAATCATGAATTTAAACAAAATGCTAGTAATCATTTAAATGGAACAGGTTGTCCAGAATGTAATTCAAAATTTGGTATAAAGGAAAATAAATGGTTGAATCTTCATAATATACCTAATGAATATAGACAATACAAAATAGGTAATTATAAAGTAGATGGGTATGATCCAAATACAAAAACTATATATGAATTTAATGGAGATTTTTGGCATGGAAATCCAAATCTTTATAATAAAGATGATATAAATTTAGTTACTAAAAAAACATTTGGTGAAATGTATGAAAGAACAATAAAGAGAGAAGAAAAATTAAAAAATATGGGATATAATTTGATAAAAATATGGGAATCAGAATTTGATTCTATTAATAAAAATTCAAAAATATGAAAAATTCAAAAACTTTTCTTAAATTTACATCACTTGGTATTCAAATGGGATTATCAATTTATTTAGCAAGTTTGTTTGGAAACTGGTTAGATGAAACTTATCCAAGTGATATATACTCATATAAAAAAATTGTAACATTATTTGCAATATTTGCAACAACATATTCAATAATCAAACAAGTTATAAAAATGTCTAATGATGATAATTAATTTTATCATCATTTTTATTATATTTGCATATGAGAGATCGACAATGGAGAAGAATAACCTACCTCAAGCTTTCTTTAAAAAGAATGAAAAAAACATGCTATAAAATTAATAGAGGTTATTGGTATTATGAAGATCCAAATGGTTATATAGTAGAAAATATAAAAGTATTCGATTTAATAGGTTCGGAGTATAATTATAATAAGTATTCTATAGTAAAACACCAAAAAGAAAAATATTCGCCTAATAAAAGTAATAAAGGTGGTGGTTGGAGTGGTATAAGATCAGGAAATACACCAGAAACTAGAGAATATAATAAAAGATATTTACAAAAAATAATAAAAGAATTAAAAAGCCACTCTTAAAGTGGCTTTTTTTTTATTATCTATTATATTTAAAGTTGTGATTTTCTTCAATATTTAATAATGTGTGGTAAATTAATTTAATAACATTTTTAACATCATCTTTATCTACTGATTCAGTCGTTGTATGCATATATTTAAGACCCAATGAGATAAGAACTGATGGAACACCACCATTTGAGAAAGCAATTGCATCTGTATCAGTCCCAGTTGCTCTTGATGATGCAGATAATTGGAATGGAATTTTCTTTTTAGCGGCAACATCTAAAACTAATTTTCTTAAATTATTATGAACAGATGGTGCTCTAGTGATAACACCACCTTGTCCCCCAATAACTTCTCCTTCTTTAGAAGGATTATAACAAGGTGCTGAAGTTTCATGACAAACATCAGTTACAATTGCAATATTTGGCTTTATAGTATCAGCAATCATTTGTGCACCATATAAACCAACCTCTTCTTGAACAGAATTAACAATATATAATTTAAATGGAAGTTCTTTACCCTTTTCTTTTAATCTTCTAGCAACTTCTGCTATCATAAAGCCACCAATTCTATTATCCAAAGCTCTACCAACATAATCATTACCCATTTTCATAAAACCATCTTTAAATGTAATAACAGTTCCAATATTAATACCCATATCCAAAACTTCTTGCTTAGATTTAGCACCAACATCAACAAAAATAGAATCTAAATCTACATCTTTTTTTCTATAAGAAATATGGATAGCAGGGTGGCCAAAAATTCCATCAATAGCGCCGTTATCACCCCATAAAACACATCTCATTGAAGGTGCAATTTGTACATCAGAACCACCATTTCTAATAACCTTTATATAACCTTTCGAATCAATATAATTTACATACCATCCGATCTCATCTGAATGACTTTCAATCATGACTTTGAAATCCGAATCTAAATTACCCATTACACCATAAGCAGTCCCATAATTATCAATTTCTACTTTATCTACAAATTTGGAAATATAATCAATCCATACCTTTTGCCCACCTAATTCATATTCAAAACCAGTTGGTGCATTTGAATTTAAATATTCCTCAAGGAATCCTTCATTTATTTTCATATAATAATTTTTTTAATTAATATTAAAAAATATAATAAAAGTTTTTTAAAACTAACAGAATAATTTCATATAAAATTAAAATGAAATTTAAACTATTAAAAGATTTAACAATTAACACTGGTTTTGAAGAAACATTAATATTTAAATGTGGAACAATAATTGAACCCAATGAAGATGGTGAATATACATTCCCAAATTTAAAAAGAAAATATACTTTAGATGAATTGAAATCTAAACCATTATATTTTGAAGAATATAAACCACTTAATATGATTGTTGATGAGATAACATCTAGTGATGATGAAGTTAAAAACTGGAGAATCCAAGTAGATGTTAAAACTTCTTTAACAAATCTTAAAAAGATTCAAAGAATAATCGAAGAAACTATACAAAAAAACTCATAAAAGAAACGCTCCCACAAGGGGAGCGTCTGACCAGGGATACTATCCAAGGTGGGGTTTTTAATTTAAAACTGTATAAATCAATTCCAATTCTTTCCTCATCTCTATTAAACTAAAGTTTAAATTTTCTAATTCATAGATTTGTTCAAGTGTGTGTTTTAATCCAAAAAGTTTAACACCTTCTTCAATGTGCAATTCTAAATTTTTAACCTTTTTCTCATTTTCATTGATTAGTTTTTTATAGTTTATAAACATATCCATATCAACCATAAAAACATTCTTCAATTCAACTGGTACTTCCATATATTATTTATTATTTTTAACAAATATAAAAAAAATATTAGAATTATTCAACATTATCATTTAAATTTTCAACATCAATCTTCATAGCATCATATAAATCCACCACTTCAGAATCACTCATAGCCTCTAAATCACTCTTAGAGAATTTAGAAATAACTATTAATGCTTCAATCATTTCAGCTTTAGAAACTTTAGGTTTTTCTAAATCAAAATTATCTTCAGGGTGTTCATCAAATGCTTCAAATTCTTCAAACATTTTAATATATCTTTTAGTTTTTAAATTTTCATTTATACCCAAAATTTCTTGAATGTCCTTTTCAATTAACATTAATCCCTCATCAATTGAATCAACTTTTTCCTCAAAATCAACTACATCACCAGCTATTTTAGTGATATATAAATCATCTATATCAAATTCATAATTAATTGATATATCATTATAGATAAATTTTACTGATAATTGGTGGTCATTTTTATTTTCCCATTCATAAATAATATTTTCACCAGAAACATTACTTACAAGATCTTTAATCTCTTGCATTTTAGCATCAATTAAACTTTCAGAATTTTCTATAAATTCTTCTTTAAACATTTTTAAATACTTCATAATTTAATTTATTATTTTATAATCTATATATTAAATATAAATATCAAATTCTACGAGATTGATTTTTTTTCTCCATATAAGCCTTAACATCTTCCCAAGAAACATTTCCAGGATTTGAGATAACTTTATCAGCATTTCCTTCTTTAACAGGTTCTGCTTGTTTTATTTTATTATCTTCTATCAATTTTTCATATTTAATTTCAGTTTCTTTTATTAAATACCCTAAATAATTTTCAACTGTTTTTTCTTTTGACATATTTTTATCAAAATCATATATAAACTCTTCAAATGTTTCACCAATATAAAAAGCCATAACATCATCTATAATCTGACCATCTACATAAAACCTAATATCACCTATGTTCCCCTTTGCAAATATAACTGTGTTATAAACAGCATTATAAGAATATGAAAATAAATCAGCTTTATTCAAATCTCTTCTACCACTCTTATCAAGAGTTATAGCTAATCCTAAATTAACTTTAAAATATTGTGATCTTTTAAAATAATTTATGATATTATTATTAGTAACTATATTAATCATAATTTATATATTTTTAAACAAATGCTCTGTTATAAAATATACATATAAAATAAATAAAAATGCATAAAATTAAATTAGATATTATTAAAGATGATTTTATTGAATTTCTAAATAAATTAGAAGATTTAACTAAAATTGCAAAGATTATCAAGATGAAAATTGATAATGAACATATAATGGTTTATTCTATTCTAGGTAAAACTACAATGTTAGCGTTCAAAAATTATTTAATAAATACTAATGATCTTTTCAAATTAAAAAATGAATTAGAACACACTATTAATTTAGTTATTTTAGATGCTGATAAATTTGTTAAAAATTTGAAATTTTTACTTTCAAATGAGAAACTTTCTATTCTTATAAATGCAAAAGAATCATCTGATGATGAAAATATTTTAAATGCTAGAAATATAACATTGACTGGTGATAAATTAAAAATAAACTGGGTGATGGGTGAAGAGGGTGAAATTAAAGATATTGAAAAATCAATAATCAATAGATTACAACCAGAATATGCTAACTGGGAATTTACAATTGATAAAAAAGATTTTGATGATATTAAAAAGTTATCTAAAATTAATGGTGAAAGAATTTTAAATATATCAACAGATGGTGGTGATGTTATCTTCTCTGAAAGTAAATCTTGGGAATTAAATGTCGATAAAATTGAAAGTAAAAATACATCTAATTTAATTCTAAATAAAATGTTCCTATCAACAATAAAAGAAGATAATGATATAACTTTTTATATTTTTGATAATTTTATGTTGTTAAAACATGAAGACTCAAATTTGATGTTATCAATGGAGCAAGATTTTGTAACTGAAGATGAGGTTTAAACCATTCTCTTTCCTAATAAATCTTCCCGAATCATCCTTTTTATTAAAAGTTTTTTAAATTCTTTCTTTTCCATATAATTCAACCTATCATGGATACTTGATATTGATGGTGTTAAACTCAACATTTCCTCAAATGTAAAATAATCCCAATCTTTAATATACTCTCTTTTCAGTTGTAAAATATTGTGTATTATTGATTGGATTTCCATTGGTTGTATATACCTAGTTCTACCTTTTCTATCTATAATAGTTCCATATTTATTAGAAAAGTCAATTGTTTTTTTAACATGGCCATTATTTAATGAATCATCCATCCAATGAACTAATTCATGATTTATTGATCCTTTAATTTTACTTTCACTAAATTCTTTAACAATACCACTAGAGTTTTTAATATAACCCTCTTCCATTAAATTTTTTTGAGCTTTTAATAAATTTCCACTTCTAATTACATAATTAACAGCATCAAAATTAATACCAATTCCTATAATTTTTTCATTAGGGTTATAATAATTATTATTACTTTTTAATTCATTTATTTTTATCTTACAAGGATTTACTAAATGTGCCTTTTTTGATAATTCACACTTTAACTCTGATGTATCAATAACATTACTTTTGAAGAAACCTTCCATTATAAAACCATTTTTTCTAATAGATTCACATTCTTCTTTGAAAAATTTATCATAGATAAAATCAACATCATCATTTATATTCATTAATTTTTCATTAATGATAAAATTATTATAATATTTAATATTTTTCATAATACTATATATAAACTTTTGAGATTATAATTTTTATAATTAAAACATGAAATCCGATCTTAGATATACAAATACTAAAATAAATGCAGTTTTAATATTGACTTGTTTAATATTATTATATATATGTAAAAATCAATACAATGATATTGCCTATTTAGAATTTGATAATAATGCACTTGAATTTGAAATAATTGAAAAGGACTCAATTATAAAATCTTTAAATCTTAAAAAGGATACTATATACATAAAACCCATAGTAAAAGTTAATATAAAAAATAAATCATTTAAAAAAAATAAATCTAAAGAGGTTTTAATAGATAGTTTATCAGATATAATTATTTTAGATACTTTTCAATAAAACTTTATTAAAATTAATAGTATAAAATTTATTAAATAACAAATATGACTAGGGAAGAAAAAATAAAAAAACTAGAGTCATTAAAAATCAAAGCGAGTGAGTTGAAGAAAGAAGTTGATTACAACAACGCCCTTCAACTCGCTCTTTTTTAGCCCCCTCAAATTATTTTGAGGGGGCAAATGACTAAAATTAGTATTAAACGGGGAATATGGTGCAATGGCTGCCCCTTATTTTGTTTTATATAATAAAGCAGTAGCATCAAGTATAACAGCTCAAGGTAGAGATCTAACTAAAACAATGGATAGAGTAAATGAAGATTATTGGTATAACCAGTGGCATTTAGATTTTGAGTTGCACAATAAAATGTTCTTGAAAAACATCACACAAGTTACTGATAAAGAACATGTGTCTATTTACGCGGATACTGATTCTGTTGATTATGAGTCTGTTATAACAACAAATAATGGTAAATTTACAATTGAAGAATGGTATAACAATAATATTATCAATGGTTCAGCAGGTGAAACAATAAAAGGACATGAATCTGTTAAAACAAATGATAAAATATTAAATTGGGATAATGGTTTATATTATGCCAATGTTAAAAGAATTATTAGACATAAGGTTTCTAAAGCTAAATGGAAATTAAAGACAAAATCTGGTAAAGAAATTATAGTTACTAATGATCATTCAATGATAGTATTTAGGGATGGTATTAAGCTTGAAGTGAAACCAAGTGAAATATTAACTACTGATAAAGTTTTAGTTGTTAATGAAATTCTAAATTCTAAAGAATTAGAATATGAATTTGTAGATATAGATTTATGTGAACAAATTGGAGAATTTGATGATGAATATGTTTATGATGTTGAGGTGGATGATGAAACACACACATTCATAGCAAATGATATTTTGGTTCATAATTCATTATTTGTTTCTTTTCAACCTGCTATGAATAATAGCCAGTGGTATAATAATGTTTTCAATGATGATTTTTTATCTAAAATTAATAAGAAATTTATCATATTATCTCCAAATAAAATTGACTGTGATAATCCAAATTTAATTGGACAAATTGGAAGTGAAGAAGATTTTAAAATGGAAGATTTGACTGAAAAATTAGGAGAATTGTTAAAACAAGATTATGAAATGTTATTATTTGATGGCTTTTATATTAAAGATCGCCAAATGAATAAAATGATGGACAATGGGGTTTTCAATGTTGAACCAATTTGGAATTGGACAAGAGAAGTAGACTTTATCCAAGGTGTTGATTATTTTAGATATTGTGATTATTTTAAAAAATGTTTAGCAGATTATGCTGAAAGTTTTGGAGTTGAAAATAAAGAAGATTTTGAATTAGAAAGAATATCTGAATCTATTATATCATTAGCAAAGAAAAAATATATACAACATATTGTTTATGAAGATGGTATACCTTATGATAGATTTAAATATATTTTCCCTAAAGGAGTAGAGTTAGTTAGATCATCAACACCAGCATTTGCAAGGGAAAAAATTGTAGATATTGTTAAATATTTATTTACACATCCTGATGATTTCAATATTAAAGAATTATTAAAACTTGTTAAAACACTTAGAAAAGAATTTGAATTAGCTGATATAGATGATATTTCTTTACAGTCATCATGTTCAAATTATGAAGCAAAAGTAATTAATGATAAAGTATTACCTTTACAATTTGTTCAAGGAGCACACTTTGCAGTTAAAGCTGCTGCTTATTATAATTATTTATTAAATACTAATAAAGAATATTTAGATAAGTATGAATCTATTAAATCTGGAACAAAGATTAAATACTATTATTGTAAAAATACTAAAAATGGTGATATATTTGCATATATAAGAGGTTCATACCCAATAGAATTTGGACCTGAAATAAATTTTGATCTTCAATTTTCTAAATCAATTTTATCACCTATTAATTCTATTATTGAACCATTGGGTATGCCTGCTATAACAGAAAGATTATCAGTTGTTATGGATATATTTTCAGGATTTAAATAATTTTCATTTTTTAATATTTATATATAATAAAAATTAAAAACCATATTATGAGCATTAAAAAATTTAATGAATTTATCACAGAAAGTAAAGAAGAAAAATATTTTAAAGTTTTAGATAAATCAGGTAGAAGTTCAAAACCATATTTATTAGATAAAACTCATATTCAAAATACTTGGGATTTATCAGAAGAAGATTGGGATACTGAAAAAACTTTAGGAGAATTTTTAGATAATTGTTATATCGATGATGTTTGGAATACACAAGATGTTAAAATTACTTGTCATTCTATAAAATAATTTAAACCCAACTTAAAGTTGGGTTTTTTAGTATATAAATTTTAATATATACCTTATGAATATATTAAAATTTTTAGAGTATATAACAGAAAGTGTAGTTGAGGATTCAAAATTTAGTTTAAAATTTAAACAAATAGTTTTTAGATGTTTAAGATATTACTATAATAATAATTGGAAATCTGATTCATCATTAGGTAATAGAGGAAGAGGTGGTGTTGTTGGTGTATATACATTAGGTGAACTTATGAAGTTTAATGGAATTAATGATTTTGAAGAAGATGGTAGTGATTGGTCTGTTATTAACTACTTTGATACAAATCCAATGGTTATAAAATATATAAAGGAAATATATGGAAAACCAGTTGATAATATAAAAGAATTTGAAACTTGGGTCTGGGATAATAAATATTCACTATTTAAGGATAAAAATAGCCATTTTGGTAAGCTTTTAGAAATAAATGGTAATAGTCTATTAAATGGTTTTTTAAATGAACGTAAAGCCCATAAAATCATAAAAGAATTATTTAATATAGGATTTGATATAAGTGATGGTTTTTTACCAGGTTCAACCAAAGATAGAATTGGAATTGATTTTATAGCAACCAATAAAAAAACGGGAAAAGAGATTTATTTCCAAGCAAAACCATTAAAATATTTTAAAAAATTATCAGATAATAAATGGGAAGTAAAAAGTTATAATATTGGAACACTAAAAAGTAAACCAGTTGATTATTTCATATTTACATCACCTGAGAAAGATAGCCATATTCTATTCGATAAACAAAAAGATAAAATGAATATAATTGACAACAATACTATAGTTTTTAATTATAATCCTAAAAGATCTAAAAAGTGATAAAGGAAGATCCATTATATAATGTATTTTTAATTTTTTTAAATGAGAGAATTATTAAAGGTGAAATAACTAAAAATCAATATCATTTATTTAAAATATCAGAAGATTATTTTAATAAATTTAAAATTAAATATAATAAAGATTTAAAATTAAAAAGACATTTAAAAATTAAATCAATTTTATGAGGCTAATTGAAGAAGTTAAAAAATCCAATATAAATATTAAATTTTATGATGGAATTGATTTTAATCTAATATCAAATCATGATAATAATGATTTTTTAATATTTTTTGTTGATAATTTTATAAAAGAAGTTAAAAAATGGAATAGAATTAACAAAATAAATAAATTAACAAATAGTGGAATTGACTTTAATCCAATGGAAATAAATAATAATTATATAGCTATATACCAAACAAATGGTGATTTAGATATAATATATAAAACTATCAGAAATAGAATGTTTGATTTTAATGGATTTTGGCAATTTAATCCTAAAAATATAGTTTAATATAAAAATATATAGATTAAAATGAAACATCTTTATATGTTTGAAGAATTTACATCAGATGATAGATTAAATACAATCTTAGATAAGATTTCTAAATATGGCATGGATTCACTTACAAAACAAGAATTGAATTTTTTAAATGCATATTCTAATGGTGATGGTGATAGAGAACATGATAAATTAAATAAAGAAGATAAAATTATATATGATGATTTATTTAAATTTGAATGGGAAAGAACAATAAAAGATAGTGATTGTATTAAATATTATGGCATAATATATGCCCCAGATATCAAACGTGGTAAAAAAACTATAAAGGGTAGATTATCAGGTTGTATAATTGAATATGAAAATGGACAAGTGATATTAGATTTCCAAAAACAACCGTATGATATATTTGATTTTTGTGAAGGGATTGAATATGAATTAGATGATTTTATAGATTTAGTAATATCAGAAATTAAAAATAAAAACGGAAATTAAATTTTAATATATAATAAAAAATAATTTATAAAAATGAAAAAAGTTATTAAAAGATACAATGATTTTGTTAAAACAAATGAAGAGTTTCAAATGGGTGAGGTAAAACCTGCACCAGTTACAACTCCAACACCAACAGAAACACCTAGACCAGTTAGACCTTCTGTTGTTCCAACTGAAAGACCATCTGTTGAAGATGAACCATTGGCTAAATATGATGAAAAACCAATTGAAGGTGGTGATTTAAATGCATTATATGATGTTTTAGAAGGTTCAGAAATTAAAGGAAATGTTGTTTATTATAATGGTTATGAAATTGATCTACCATCTGAAACTGGTAATTTTAGAGTTGATGGCCATGATTTAAAAACAAATGATGTTAATAAAGTTGTAGATTATTTAAACAATCCTAAAGCACAAGCTGAAGCTCAAAAGAAAAGAGATAGAATGGCACAAAGAAGAGCACAATCTCAAGTTCAAGCAAAAACTGAAACAGGTTTGGATCCAGAAGCACAAGCACAAAAAGGAGAGGTTGTTGATTTGGAAAATATTCCAGAATCTAAAAGCTATAAATTTACTAGAAAGTTTAAATCAAAACATAATAGAAAATAATAAAAAAAGCCACTTTAAAAGTGGCTTTTTTTATTTTAATTAGTTTCATCAGTTTGATTAGACTTCTTTTCTTTTTGAATCTGATTAATCATATAACCAGCCACTACAAATTGCATTGCTGCCCAAATTGCAAAATCAGATGTAGTCATTGTAGGTAATTTTTTAACTAAAAAATAAATCATACCCCATTCTGCTATTATAAACCCAATACCAGATTCAATTCTTTTTTTAGAAAAATATGAATTTTTATTTGAATAAATATTCAGTAATTCTCTAAATGCCCATTTGATATTATCCCAACCAAAAAAGTGTTTCTTTTTCATAATTTAATATTTTTTCTTTTATATATTAATTTCTGAAATCCATTATCAAATGCCCATTTTTTCCAATATTCAACTCTTTCAGAAGATGAATATTCTGAACTAGATATATTATTACCTGTTAATTCTGATAATCCATTAGACCATATTATTAAATTTCTCTCTAATAAATAAGGTATAACTTTTATACCTATTTTAATAACATCTTTATATTCTTTTCTATTGGATATTAAATTTAAATCACTTGATGGGCTAGACTCTGCTTTCTCAATCATTTCAATAATTATTTTCTCTTCATTGTTGAATAAAAATTCATTAAATTTTTCTATTTTTCTCATAATTTAATTTTTTATTTTATATATTTGTATTATGAATTTAATAGAACTATATAACAAAGGTGAGGATATAAAAGATTGTGATATACCAAAATATTTTAAAAAAAGTTTTGAATCATTTATGTTTGGACAAGGTTGTTATGCAGAACTAGATGATAATAATAATATTATACAATTTTGTTATTATTATTGTGATTATTCAATATGGTTCAATACAAATAAAGATAAGATTACTAAATATTATAAACGAATGGAAAATATAAATTATATCTTAAAGATTTAAATTGTCAAATTTTTTATTATAATCAATTTCCTTTTCTTCTATTTTCCATTTAACTTTAGGAATCCATTTAATATCTAAAATATCTTGACTGAAAAAATCATCCAAACTCAATTTTTTATATGGATTTGGGACTAATTCAGCTAATTTGTTTAAATCTTTAACCTTTTTAACTCTATGTAATAGTTTATAAGGATCACTTGAATTTTTTTTATTAACTATATCTTCAAATAGTTTATTCCAAAGAAAAACTGGAATTCCTATTCTAATTTTTTCTTGCGACTTCTTATCACCAGCAGAATCATTGTCATAAAAATATTGAATATCTAGTCCATTATTTTCAATTAATTTAGCATCAGTATTAGTTCCAACTAATCCAATACTATTTGGGTAAAATAGAGAATCTAAATATCCTTCAAAAACAGTTATTTTAGTAGAAACATTAATATTTAAAATATTAAAATAATAAGATAATTTATTATAAAGAACCATTTGGTTTATATCTATTTCAATCTTATCCTCTTTAATTATATTAACCCATTCCAATAAATTCTCATAATTATAGATTTTAAACCATCTACGTTTACCCACTTTTAAATTACGAACTTGCATACCTAATATCTTAGAACCTCTTCTATTCAACATACATATAACCCATTCAAATTCATCTTCATTTCTCCAATATTTCGCTTGATATATATTAGTATGTAAAAATGATGGTATTGCCCTAGCCTCTAGATATTTAAATACTCCACTTCCTTCTTTTATAGGTGTAAAATCACTAAATTGTGTTGAATTGTTGTTAAGAACTGTTTCTATATCAACCATATCTATTAGATCTGAAAAATTTGTTTCAGTTAGATTATTTTCATAATCTTTATATGAAACAACACTATCTAAATGTTGTATCATTTCTAATTTTTTTTCAGGATCAATTTGTTCATTAAATCGTTTACACAATTTATCAAAACTCATTGTTATTCCACAATTAAAACAAATGTACAATAATTTATTTAGATATAGATTACCTCGTTTAGCACCAACATTTCTATCACTATCACCACAACAAGGACAAGCACAATTTAACCTATCTGTATAATCATTTATACGCCTTTTAGTTGCATTACTAAATTCTTTGTTAATTATCCTTTGAAGAAGATTTTTAATATATTCTTTATCCATAAGTTTTTATATCAAAAATAATCTTTATAGTTTAAAAACTAAATTTTATCTTCATCAACTAATTCTAGAAATAATATTCTTTTAGAAATATCATCATTAAATACATTAAGTTCTGTTTTTAACATAACTTTAATTGAAAAATTTATGACAATATTAGTGTATCTAAAATAATCATGATAGAATTTTTCAACATCATCTGGATTCACTTCAGAATCATATTTTATTTTTCCAATAATATTTTTAATAAGCCTACCAAATTTTTCAATTATTTGATATGAAAGTGTTCCATCATGTCTATCAATTAAAAAATCTTTTGTAAACCATGCTAATATTAAAGGTTTATAATAAAGTTTCACCTCATCTATATTATCTTTATGTGCTATTTGTTTCAATGTTCTATCAGACCATCTATTCCCTGTTGTATAATTTATAAATTTTTCATATATTACATCAGGAATATTTTTTTCCAACATTTCTAATAAATCATTTCTAAATTTTTCAAAATCAAAATCACCATCTTTTTTATAAATACTAAATTCTTTTTTTAATTTTGTTATAGTTTCACGATCTATAAACCCATATTTTTTAGTATAAGGATTATATTTATAATTCAATTTAAAGTAAAATTTATCATCTTCTCTAATATATAAATAATCATAATAACTTGTTAAGTAATCAGTATCACCATTTTCATTCATTATGACCGTAACTACTTCATCTTCTGGTATGAAATCACCCAAATATTCAGATTTATAAACATCTTCTAGATAATAATAACCATCTTTGTATTCACTATAAACAATATCAGCACTATTAGAAACATATTCATCTTTATAATCTAAATATGTAGTATCATCATAATGTAAATAATCATCAATATCTGAACAATACCTAGCATCCTCTTCATTATAATAACAATTATCTCTATGTGACCATACACTATCATCACCTGCCATTTCGGTAAAATGTCCAGTAGTTTCCTCTAATTTGACAATTGATTTTTCATCATATAAAACTGTATTAGATAATGTATTTTCATCCCTATTTAAATATTTTAAAGTGTCCATATATGGATAAAAATCAAAATTAGATTTTTCCAATTTAACACTTATATTAGAAGTGAAGCTCGATCTACTTAAATCTATATTATTAGTAGAAGCCCAATTTTCAAATAATTTAACATCACTATCATAAATAGTGTATACTCTATCCATAAATGTTTTACCATCTTCAAGTTTCCAAACTAAAGCACGACCTTTAACTTTATCACCACTTTTCATAACAAGAAGAGAACATACATTTGGATTTTCAATATATATGTTTAAATATTTTTGACATTTTTCATATCTCATACATGAATTTCCCAATTGTCCAGATTCTAATAAATAATTTTTAACTAAATAATTTTCTCTTATTTCTTCACCTTTTACCAATTTAAATTCATAATTATTAGAAAAGATAATATCATATATTGATTTATAATCATTAACTAGTTCCTCAACATCTTTATCATTAAATGTCAAGTTTAATACATCTTTTAAATAATGTCTAACCCATCTACCAAAACTATAATTTGGTGTTCTAGGAATATTCCAATATTTATCCAATCTTTTATCTATATATTCGGAATTTATATTATTATCTTTACAATATTTTACCAATCTATTAGATTGTGTATATGATATTCTATCATTTTTATCAGTAGTATCAATTAAAGTTATAATATCACTATAACGAGCATTATCAAAAGAAACATATATATCATAAATTAGTTGGATATTTTCATCCATTCTTTCTCTCTTTTTTAATATCTCTCTAATAATTGTTAGAAATTTATCAGAAATAAATACCCTAGAATAATTATCTTCATTTTTTTCTAATAAAAAATCATGATATCTATATAACTTCATATTATTTTTTCTTTTTCTCTTTTAATTTAGCTTCTTTTGATGTTTTTGCTAAATATTTAACTTCTCTTCTAAATTTATTTAAATAATCATCTTGACTAGTTGCCATATCAGTTGGATAAAGTCTATTAGTCATATTATTAAATTGTGTAAATGGTAATACACTAGAAGCTAATGGGTCATTATGTTCAAAAACTCTAACCTTTTTTGTAATATTTTCCGGATCATTTGTCCCTTTAACATACATATGGCTAATTTCTGGGAATTGCTCATTATGGATACTATCAACCAAATCTTCTATGTGTTTAACATTTGATAAATCATCATCTGAAAAACCAATCTCTGCTTTAACACCAACAGATTTAGCAAATCTATTTATCTTATCTTTGAAATATAATAAAGCATCTTCTTTAGCTTTTTCTGGATTAGCTGGTGAACCACCCCTAGAAGGTGAAGAAACTCCAATAAAATCACATTTATCTAAATAAAGTTTAACAAGTGGATTTTCACTTGGTTTGGTTTTTAATATTCTATCAAATTCACCTTCTTCTTTAAATAAATAAGCAAATTTTAACAAATTATTATACATTAAATTTTTATTATCCTCTTCTAAATTATCAATTAAAAATTCAACTCCCATTCTCATTGGATGAATTTCGTGGCCTCGAGCGGTAATTAAAGCAAATATCGAACCATTTACTAAACATTCAATGAAATCATCCCAAGCTGGTCCCAATTTGCCCATAGAAACTGCTTTTTTAACATCTTCTAAAAATGCTTTATCCCCTCTTGGTCCAAAATCTCTAAACTCTGAAAAAGCTTCATTAGGATCATTTTTTAAAATTCTCCAATTCTCAGAATCTTTTCTAACAATTGCAAAATCAGCAGTTGAAACGTCTTCAGGTGTCCATTCACCATCTATTAAATGCTCCATGTGTATAACAGTTGGCATCATTAAAACATTATCATCCCAATCAAAAGCATAATATTTTAATGTTCCAGAATCAGAATATTCTAAAAATTTTTTAATCATTATTATTTATTATTTTTTTCTAAAAATGCATCAAATGTTACCAATTTAGATTCTTCTAAATCTTCCATTTCTTCTTCAATTTCTTCTTCTCCTTCTTCAAAATCTACTTCCTCTTCTTTACCAAATTTATCAAAAGATTTAAGATCTTCACCATCTTGTGACTCTTCACCTTCTTGAACTTCTTCAGTTTCAATTGAGAATTCCTCAACTACCTCTTCATCTTTAGTAGCAATAACAGAAATAACACCATTTACTTCTTCAATTGCAATCTCATATCCATTTACTTCGATTTTAGTTTTCATATTATAATTTTTTCTTTTATATATTAAATTGACATATTCTTTTTTATAACTTTTTCATATTTTCTAATAAAAGAATAAAATAAAATTTAAATATGGAATTTAAAAAATTTGCAAAGGATCATAATATATCAAGTTCTATATATGATGATTACTTTAAAAAAGTTTCAAAATATAACAATAACTTTATGTATGATGGTCAAGGTCTTCCAGTTGATGTTTTTTCTAAATTATTAGATGATCGAATTATATTTTTATCAACAGAAGTTGATGATTATGTTTGTAATATGATAAAAGCACAACTTCTATATCTTGAATCAGAAAGTGATAAAGATATAAAAATATATATAGATTCAGGAGGAGGTTCAATCTACTCAGGATTAGGTTTATTAGATGTGATGGACTTTGTTAAACCAGATATTATAACAGTAAATACAGGATTAGCTGCATCCATGGCGGCTGTTATTTTATGTGCAGGATCAAATGGGAAGAGAAAAGCACTTAAACGAAGTAGAACGATGATCCATCAACCAAGTACTTATATTTCTTATGCTCAAGCTGCTGATATAGAAATAGAGGCAAAAGAAATGAACTCTTTAAAAAAAGAACTTTATGACATCATTGCTGATAAAACAGGTAAATCATATGAAAAAGTTCATAATGATAGTGAAAGAGATTATTGGATGACTGCACAAGAAGCATTGAATTATGGAATGATTGATGAAATTGTAAAAGATAAAAAATAATATGGAATTATTTATACCAGAAATTGGAACAAAATTTATTTTAAATAAAGATATAGATATCACACTATATTCTGAATATAGAAATGATAAATTATTTAAAGCTTTGGATTTGGATAAAAAAATATCTACTATAATAACTCTACCAAAAGGTTTATTATTAAAAGTTGATAGAATTTATATTAGAAAAGGAAATTCACAATATAGTTCTCTAACATTTAATTGTCCTAGTGTTAAAACAAAAGCAGATAAAGAAAAATTCCCACATAATATTAAATATGGTGGAACATCATTTTGGGTAAAACTACACGAGTGTAATACTTTTGATGTTGAACTATTAGAAAGTAATAAAGAAACAATCGAATTGGTTAAAAAAATATATTTAGACATTGAAAAGGATATGTTATCAAAAAATGAAAGAGTCTATAATTCTACTAACATATTGCAAATATTTAATAGATATTTGGGACAAGGTTTGAATATAAACAATCTAACTACAAATAAAACACCAGAACAATTTTTAAATGGTATAATTATAAATTTTGAAAATTCTAAAGAAACTGCAAAGGATTATTTTATTTCAAAATTTAAAACACATTTAAGAAATTATAAAATAGAAAAAATAATATGAAAATTATGAAAATTTTAGCAAATGATGGTATTTCAGATGATGCCAAACAAATTTTAGAAGAAAATGGATTTACTGTAATCACTGATAAAGTAAATCAAGAAAATTTAATTGAAAAAATAAATAGTGAAAACTATGAAGGTATATTAGTTCGTAGTGCAACTCAAATTAGAAAAGATATTATTGATTCTTGTCCAAATATTAAATTTATTGGAAGAGGTGGTGTTGGAATGGATAATATTGATGTTAATTATGCAAGAGAAAAGGGAATTATGGTTTTTAACACACCAGCATCTTCATCACAATCTGTTGCAGAATTAGTAATAGGTCAAATGTTTTCATTATCTAGATTTATAGGAAACTCTTCTAAAAATATGGAAAATGGTGATTTCAATAAATTGAAAAAAGAATATGCTAATGGTGTTGAATTAAGAGGTAAAACTTTAGGAATTGTGGGCTTTGGTAGAATTGGTCAATCATTAGCATCTTATGCAATTGGAATAGGAATGAATGTTGTTGCCATTGATATTGAGGAAAAAACTATTGTGGTACCATTAGAATTTCCTATTACATATTTTTCACAATTAGATAATGAAATTAAAACAAATACACATTCAATTGGTATTCCAGTTATTGTTAAAACTGATTTAGATGATATATTACCAATATGTGATTATATCTCTATCCATGTTCCTAAGCAAGAAAATGGAAATTCAGTTATAAATAGCAGAGAATTTTCTTTGATGAAAAAAGGTGTTAGAATTATAAATGCTGCTAGAGGTGGTGTTGTAAATGAACAAGATTTATTAAAAGCTATAGAAGATGGAATTGTTTCAGGATGTGCTTTAGATGTTTTTGAAAATGAACCAAATCCAAATAAAGAATTGTTATCAAATTCTAAAATATTAACAACTCCACATATTGGTGCTGCTACAGGTGAGGCTCAAGATAGAATTGGTATTGAAATTGCAAATACTATAATTGAAAACTTTACAACTGTTGAAAAATAAATTAAAATAATATAAGAAATAAAACATTAAATAGATTTTATTTCTTATATTTATATATTATAAATAATTATGAAAAATATATTAATTTTTACAGGCGCTGGTGTTTCTAAAGAATCAGGAATTGAAACATTCCGTGATTCAGATGGTTTATGGGATAATTATAAAATAGAAGATGTTGCTACTTTATACGGTTGGAGAAAAAATAAAGAATATGTTTTAGACTTTTATAATAAACGTAGGAAACAGTTAAAAGATGTTCAACCAAATGATGCACATAAAATAATTGCAGGTTTAGAAAAAGATTATAATGTAAATTTAGTCACACAAAATGTTGATGATCTACATGAAAGAGCCGGTTCTACTAATGTAATACATTTGCATGGTGAATTATTGAAATCTAAATCATCATTCCCTGGTTCAAATGAAAAATTTGTTCAAATGGGCGATATAAAGATGGGTGATAAATGTTCAAGAGGTTCTCAAGTCAGACCTGATGTGGTTTGGTTTGGTGAAAATTTAGATTATGATTTATTAAATAAAGCAGAAAGTGTAGCAGAAAATTGTGATATACTTATTATAGTAGGCACTTCTATGCAAGTAGCACCTGCCAATTTATTACCAACCTTGGTTAAAAATACTTGTAAAATATACTATGTTGATCCATCTGAAAACGATTGGGCAGATAATTATGGTTTAGATATTACCCACATAAAAGAACCAGCTACAATTGGTATGAAAAAAATAGTAGATATATTATCTAAATCATTTTAAACTTAATTAATAGTTAATGATATAATTATCATGATAAGTTATCAACAATAATATTATATCCCCTTGTATTTTATACAAGGGGATATAACTATTTATGATAAATACTAAAAATAAATAACTAAAATGGTTTTTAGATATGATAAGGAAAATGAAGAATTAATTGTAAGTGAAGCTACCAGAATAGAATATCATCAAATTACATTATGGTTAACAAGAAAAGTTAAAAATTGGAAATTCCATCCTCTTGTTAAAATTGGAGCTTGGGATGGTTCAATGACTTTTTTTAGAAATGGTAAAATAAATTTAGGTTTATGGAGAGAAGCCTTAATTGCTTGTCGTCAAATTGAAGTTCCATTTAAAATAGAAAATAAAGAAGATTTCCCATTAAACAGAGATGTTACAATTGAAAAAGTTATAGATTTTTGCAATGAACATTTTAAAACACATAAAGTTAGAAACAAAGATGGTGAATGGATTCCATTTAAACCATATGATCACCAAATAGATGCTGCTTATAAAATATTAAAAAATCGTTACTGTTTAGCAGAAGTTGCTACATCAGGTGGTAAATCCCTTATTTTATCAATTGTTTTCTTTTATATTTTAAAAAATGTAAATCCAGATGCTAAATTTTTATTAATTGTACCATCTATTACACTAGTAACTCAAATGTATGATGATATGATAGAATACAATTGGGGATTAAACAACTTGGCAGAAGTTAAAGAAAAAAAGACAGAGATTTTATCAAGTGGTCATAAACCTTTAAATTTAAAAGTTGAAGAAGTCATGTCTGATAGACCTAGAAAGTTTTCAGGAACAGAGGATCCCAATATCTATATTGGGACATATCAATCATTAGAAAAATGGCCAAAAGAATTCTTTGAACAATTTTACACAGTAGCTTGTGATGAAAGTCACCAAGCAAAAGCAAAAACAATCATTACTATATTAGAAAGAACTTTTAAACACGCTGAATATAGATTTGGTGTTTCTGGAACATTTCCACCTGATGAGAGTTGTGAATATATGACTATACAATCTGTTTTAGGACCCAAAATAACAGAAGTTAGTGCTCATGAATTAAAACAGAAAGGTATAATAACACCTATGGAAATTAAAGTGGTTTTATTAAATCATAATGATAATAATTATTATGAAAAGTTGAAAATAATTAGAAAAGGGGATGGTAAAGCAGCATTTGATTATGAAAAATTATATATCCAACAATCTACAAAAAGATTAGATTTTATAAAAAAACTTGTTGATAAATGTCAAGGAAATACATTAGTTCTATTCCATTCTATTGAAAATGGTCAAAGGATTTTAAATAAATTAAAAGAAGAAATACCAGATAAAGAATTCTATTATATAGATGGTGAAGTTAGTGGTAAGAAAAGAGAAGAAATAAAAAAACTAATGGAAGAAACAAAGGTTAAGGTGGAATATACTATTTTAAATTTTGGAAGTTATGAATTGGAGTTTAAATCAAATGATAAAATACTATTAACAAATGGTGATTGGAAATTTGCTAAAGATATTGATAGTAATGATGACATTGATGATAATTTTTTAAATAAAAAAAGAAATAAATAATAAATGGCTAGAATAATAGACAAAAGAAAAGAAATTAGAGAAGATGAGGCAACTAAAGTTTTAGTTGCCTCATATTGAGGATGGAACATTATCGACAGGAGTCAGCATTAGAGCTATATTTAATATAGTTTTTACTGACTCTTTTAAAAGTGAGTCGACGATTGTTCAATCTATCGGGAGAGGGCTTAGATTACATTTTGATAAACAAAAGGTTGTTATATATGATTTAGTTGATATATTTGATGCTAATGATATGAATAATGCATTTTATAGACATTATAAAGAGAGAGAAGGATTTTATATTAAAAGAAAATATCCATATAAAGAAGTAAAGATAAATCTTTAGAAGAACTTTCTTTTAATATATAGTTATATGGATTTGGAAGGTAAAATTATTATATCTATAAAAGAAGGACCTGGTTTATTATTAGGAATTAATGAATTAGACATCAAAGGTGGTTTTGTTGAATTTGATGATTTATCATTTGATACTCCAGGTAAATATGTATTAACCCTTTCTTCAACAAACAATTTAATTGAGAGTAAAGATATAACAATAAATGTATTAAATGTTGAAGAAACTAGTACTAAAAATTCAGATGTTAAACCAGATGAATTGCCACGTCCTATAATAACACAAATTGATCCACCCACTGTTAAATTGGATCCAATGGAAATAACAGCATCATCTGATAAAACTGATACAAATTTAGTAGCTGGTAGCATTGGAGTAACACCATTTATAAGATATAATGGCTCTATTATTATAAATGATAGAGATATATCTATTCTTAAATTATATCATGAGGGTATAGTTCCAAAAATTAGTTTTTTATTTAAGGATAGTATTGGGTTAATTAAAAGTAAGGGGTTCCCTAAAGATGATACTAAATTTGAATTTTTTTTAAATTCAAGATCACCAAATTTAAAATCTATACATTTAAAATTTAAAGTTGAAGATTTTAAAGATATGGGTGAAGGTGAATACAAGATATTAGGAGCATTAGACATTTCTGATTTATATTTAATAAAATTTAAAGCATATAATGGAACTTCATTTGAAGTTTTAAGAGATATATGTAAAGAACTATCTTTAGGTTATAATTCTAATATACAGAAAACAAATGATTCAATGGTTTGGAGGAATGTTGGAGATCGTCAACATAAATTTATGGATAAAATCATACATCACTCTTATATATCTGATGATTCTTATATGACGGGTTATATTGATTATTATTATTGTTTCAATTATATTGATGTTGAAAAGGAAGCAAATAGAGATATTTCAAATGATAAAGGGATAGATACAGGATCATTAGGAAATGAACAAACAACTGATTTTGATAGATTAGTACCAATATCATTAAGTGATGATAACAGTTTAAATAGTAGTAGTTTTTATTTTAAAGAAGAAAGATTTATAAACAATTCTACTAAAGTTTCCTTAACTGAAGGGTATAAGAAAAGAACCAAAACATATGATAGTATTACTAAACAGTTTTTAGTTTTTGATGTAGATTCTACAACATCACAAGGTGATAAAACTTTCATATTAAAGGGAGATACTAATGACAATGAATTATATGATAAGAATTTAACAACAACATATGCTGGTAAAATAGATGTTGATAATGTTCATAAAGATTACAATTATGCAAAAACACAAAATAAAATAAATTTAGATAATTTAAAAAAATTGATAGTGGATATTGTTTTACCAAATCCAAATTTTAATTTATATAAATATCAAAAAGTTAATTTAAATTTTGTAAATCATGTTCCAACTGTTTCAATGCCTGATCCATTCCATTGGAATAAAACAGGAGAGTGGATTATATCAAATATTGAATATTTATGGGAAAGTAATAAATTAGTTCAAAAAATAAAATTATATAGAAAAGAAATTGGTAAGACACCTGAAGAAGTTAAAAATACACCACCTACACAAACTGATAAACAAATTATTGACACATCTAATAGAGGTATAACACAATCTATTATACCAAATGGAACACAATCTATTAATGAAAATTTATTAGTTGTTTCAGAGAATATTCCAAATCAAGATATTTTATTACCAGATGAGGATTTAACTAATACACCAAGTGAATTCACAGAAAATGTTTATGAAGGTGAAGAAGAAATGCCATTTATCCCACAAAGTGATGAAGTTCAAATGTCATTATTAGAAATTGCTGATAGTGAAAGAGATTTATCAGATTCTAATTATTCAGAAACTGGTGAATATATCAAAGGTCATTTAAACACAACAGCTGATTCTGGACCAGGTTTTGGTATTATTGGTAAAAATATGTCAGATGATAAAATATTACAAATAATGGTTCAATATATAGAAGGTGGATATTATTATCCAGGACATTCTTCTAATTTTGATTCAAACTCTAAAAATTTATATAAAACTAGTGGTGAAACATTATGGGGATTAGACCGTGTTAATATGGCAAAATCTAGCTATGGCTATGATTTTTGGAATACTGTTGATGAATTATCAGGTTATGGAAATAAAACAGGTGGTAAAACTGGTTATAGTTCTAAAACAAAAACTGGTCAATGGGATTTCTCAAAATACCCAGCTGGTGGAAATACATGGAAATATAATTTTAGTCCTAAAAAATCAACAAAAGGATATGATTTAATGTTGAATTCATTTACTAAATATGCTAATGATAATTTATCAAAATGGTTAGATACTTATTTTGGCTCACATCCATTGAAGACAATTATATTAAGTGATGCCAGGTTTAAATTTATGTGGTTTAGAGCAGTTTGGAATGGACCAGGGCATTTTAAAAATTATGCTGAAAAATTGAAAAAATCATATAATATTAGTACAAACATAGAAGATTTGATAATAATGGATTTGAATAATAGACTTTCTAGAAATATTACATTAATAACACATGATGTTAAGAAAATAGCAAAATTAATAGGTATCAGAAGCACTTAAAAAATTAATATATAGATAATGGCACTTAAAGGAACAAATGCAACACCACTTTGGTATGGTAATATAATAAGTAATAATTTGAAGAAATTATCTACCAAACAATTTTTTGATGAACATAAAATAAATCCAGGTGTTAATAATTATTCCACTAGAGATTATTATCATATATTTGATGATAATTTAAGTGATTATTTTAAACATGGTTTGTATATTGATGGATATTCACCTCTTATTGATGGACAAATAGACCAACAAAATCCTTTTAGTTACTTAACATATAAAGGAACACCATATGAAAATAATGATCCTGTTATTTTTGGTTTTCAAATAATAATAGATTCAATATCATCACCACTTTTAAATGGTTCTGTTGAAGATTTTATAACACAATTCTCTGCAATTTCAGAAATATCTTCTAAAAAAGATGTTATAGCAGATTTTAAAAAACAATTTAAAAAATTATTTAAAACAAATGCTAATTTGAATGTAAATGAAACATCAGTTGATAAATTATCAAAACAAGGAAATTCATATGCAGATTCTACTAATAATTCATTTGTAAATGATCCAAATCGCTCATCATATATGGGTTACTATTTACAAAAAATAGATGGTCTTGGTAAATTAATAGAAACTAATACATCTGATAAAAAAAGTTTTTTAGTTGATTATAATGTAGATGTTATAAAACTTTCATTTTTTGAAGATGTTTCATCTACAATGTCAACATTAGCACATTTATATAAATTATTATATTGGTCTAGACCAAATGGTAAAAATCTAATACCTGAAAATTTATTAAGATTTAATTGTGATATTATAGTTTCTGAAATAAGAAATTATAAAAGAGTTAGAAAATCTATATCAACCGGTAATTTGGAAGAAATAAAAGATAATGTTTCTAGACATGTTTATTCTTTAAAAGAATGTCAATTTTATTTTGATAAAATGGCACATAATGAATCAATAGATATGGGAAACCCAACTGTTTATGAATCTTATGATATATCTTTCGATTACAAATATTCAACTGTTAAATTTGAAAAGTGGGTTCCAGATACAAATAATTTTGGAAAATATATTGGTTATAATAATGGTTCATTATGGAAAATAGGTAATCAAGGTGCTAGAAGTTCAAATGGTGATTTTTCATTGCCAAAATTCTATACAAGTAAGGATAATACATTTAATAATAATGGTGTAAAATCACCAGCAATATTAGATACAATCAGTAATAATCCATCAAGTGCTATTTCAGATAGTTTAAACCAGAATAATATAAAAACAACTGATATGCCAGTTACAGGTCAAACTGGAATGAATGCACCCACTACAAAAGGATTAACTACTGTTGTTTCAACACCAGGTATAAATTCAACAAAAATACCACTTTTAGGTTCAATATTGGGAACAAATTCAGTTTTAAATAAAACATCACCTTTTTTTAATACAAACTCTGGTAATACACCTATTGGCAAAGGTCTTGATAAAATATTAGGTAAAGATAGTTTTTTATCAAAAGCTAATTCTAAATTTCAAGATTTGAAATATTTAAATATAACACTTGGACAACCTAGCCCATTTTTTAATGCAAATATTCAACAAATTACAAATTCTATAAATAAAATTCAAAATAAAGTTTCACAAGTACAATTGTTGAAATCTCAAAGTAGATTACAACTATTATCTAAAACTGTTCAAATATTATCAAAATCAAAAAATAATAATAGCAATAGTAATATTAATAGTCAAATAAAAACTATAAACTCGTTACAGAATTTCTTGGGCAAATCTTAATAGAAACATAGTATTTTTATATATACTTTATGCCAAATGTTGATAGTAGTAAAACTTATATAGGAGTAGTAGAGGATAATAATGATCCTAAAAAATTAGGTAGAGTTAAAGTCCGTGTTATGGATATATATGAAAGTCTAAAATTAGAAGATATTCCTTGGGCTACACCTTGGAAAGATTTAAATGGAAATTCTTTTAATTTACCAGATAAAGGAAAAGTAGTTATAGTTACATTTGATAGTGGGAATAAAGATAAACCAGAATATATATCATCTGATCACTTTAATTCAAATTTAGAAAAAAAACTTTCACAATTAAATAATAATGACTATTTATCAATGAAATCATTATTATTTGACCATAAAACCCAAATTTATGTTAATGATAGTGAAGGTTTAAAGTTAGATCATAAATTCAACAATGTAAATGTTAAAGAAGATAGTATTGATTTAAATTTAAAAGATAATTTTGGTAAAGTAAATATTGGAACACATAATTCAACACAACAAGCTATATTAGGTAATCACTTTATGGATTGGTTAATGGATTTTTTAAATATATTAATGGGTGATAAAGGTGGGCCTTTTTTAGGAAATCTTGGTGCACCAGTTATAGCATCACCTGCATTAATGGCACAGATTCAGCTTTTACAAGCTATCAAAGATCCTAAAATATTATCAAAAAATGTTTATTTAGTTGATAATGAGAATGTAGAGAAATTGGATAGAATAGCAGAAGGTCAAAAAGGAGATGTTTGGAAATCAACAGTTGAAGATAATAAAATAACAACGGTTGAAAAAGTAGATTTTAAACCAATTGAAGGAACATCAACACAAACATTTGATAAACCATCTGTTCAAACAACTACACCACCTACTAAAACAGATTTATTACCACCTGAAACTAAAGTTGAAAAAAATCCTGATGTTGATATTTTATTAAAAATTATAAGTGATAAAAAATATACTTTATACACTAGACCATATGAAATGAATATTGTTACAATTAGAAATCAATGTGTTAATATAGGTGATAAATATACAGATCAATTTGTTGATCAAATATACCTTTTATATAAAGATGATAAAGATAATTGGAATGTTAAAAAATATATGTTTTCATCTGTTCCAGGTGTTGAATTTGAAGTTACTAACTCTTGGTTAAAAGAGAAAAAATTTGAAAATAGTAATTATTGGTTATCAATGGTTGGTAAGAAAATAACATTAAAAGATTACTATAGTTATTTAAATAAAAATTAATATTATGGCTAAAAAGAAATTCATACAAGATATTTTAAAAGTTGTAAATGATAATACAAATATAAAAACTGACAATGTTAGTAATATATTAAATTCGTTTAACCCTAATGATATAATAGATAAAACATCTACTTTAAAATCAGTAACAACGACTTTAAATAATATTACATTTTTAAATAATATAACTGCAACTGTTAGTAATATATTCAATAATATAACAACTAATAATTTAATTAGTTCTATTAACAATAAAATTAGTTCAACTCAATCATCTGTAAATAATATTATTAATTTAACTAATAACATAATTAGTGCAACTTCAACAAATATTAGTTCAACTAATAATAAAAATTCAACTAATAAACCAATTAAAAATATAGATGGTTTGATTATACTACCACCTGCTCAATATAAAGATGTATATTATATTGGAAATTGGGGTGGTTTACCAGCAATGCTTACAAATGAAAAATCAAATCAAATGGTTTGGGTAGATTCTGATTTTACAACAACAGAATTTAAACCAAAAAATTATAACAATCCTTATACAAAAAATGATAATAATTCGTCAAATTTTGGAATTGGAATTCATCAAGGAAACCCAGGTAAACAAGTTAGTGGTAATTGGACTGATGATTGCAATCAAACATTTTCAAATAATGAAGATTTGAAAGAGTTTTTTGATTTATGTAATAAACATAAAGAATTATATGGTAATAGTTTTACTTATACAATAGCTTCTAAAAATGATTGGTCAAATGCATACCAAGAAGTTGTTATTGATAAAAAACCAAAATAATTAAGCTATAGTTCCAGATTGTTTTTTAACAGCAGCAACACCTTTACTATTTAATCTCCATAAAGCAGCAGTGTCCCAATCTACATGTGAACGTTGTAAACCATTTTGTTTGAAATCACTCATCCAATTTACACCAGTCCATACTTGTATATGACCATATAATTTACCACCTGTATATCCAACTGCAATAACATCACCTATTTGCCATCTAGTTTTATCATTCCAATAGCTAATATCCACTTTTATCTTATCATTGAAATATTCAGATGGGAAATTTGTTTTACCACCACCATATTTAAATGTGAAGAAATCAGCATTACCAGGTAACATACCTAATCCTTTTACACCAGTCAATGCATATAAAACAGCTTGAGTTCCTTGTGGACACAATCCATGAACACCACTTATATAACCTTGTCTCAAGTTTTCATATTTAACTCTTGGATTTTTACCCAATGCCCTAGCACACTTACCAGCTAATTTTAATAATTCATCAAAACTACCAACAGGTTGTATATCAACTGGTGCACCAACTGGACCCATATTAGATGGATCTGTGCAATCAATTTGTGATATAGCAACCTCTGAACCTATTAATTCCATTGGTACTTCTTCCTCACCTTGGTAAATATTTTCCACATATTCATTTTCCCCAGTAGGATTAAATGAATCACTATTATTCTGGTCAATATTAGGATTTTCCTCATCAGGGATATCACCCACAAAAACTTTAAATGCAGGTAGTTTATTTAAAACTTTTATATCATAAGTTTCACTTATACCACTTAAAACCATTTTTATTTTATTATTATTGGTTGGTGTTTCAATAGTTTTTGAAATAATATCTTCCTTTTTTTCTGGTATATTAGAATTAACTTTCTCGTTATTTTTATTTATAGGATTTATTAATTCTATATTAGAATATCCTGTATTAGATGGATTGCATAGTTCTAAATTATAATTTGGTACTATCTTTTTCCATAAAAAAATAACCCTTTCTATTATACTCACATCACTATTATTGCTATAACTAAATGCAGTTGAAATATTAGATTCTTTAAATTCATTATTATCAATTATTATTTTAACATCTTTATTTAAAACTATTAAAATCTTTTTATTTTTACATTTTGTCAATGTTGATGGGATAAGTGGCTCATCTTTTCCAATTCCTTCTTCACCTATCACATTAATTGAATTATTTTTATCATCTAACCACTCGATTATAATAAATGAACCATTATTCAAATAATATGGGTCTCTTCCATAATTTCTTTTACTAGGTGGTTTATTAAGCCAAGGATCCTGAATTATTTCCCAATAATCTTCTGACTTACCATTTAATAATGAATTAACTTTAATAAAATCTTTTATAACAGTATCAGAATCTGTATATTTATCATTACTAATATAAACAGAATTTTTCCAAACTAATTTTATATTACGTTGAAAACCTCCTTTACCATCACTTACTTCATAATCAGTATAACCAGTTAATGTATATTTTATTATATCATTACCATCATTATCGTCATCTGTGGTAATAACACATTTTATTCTTATATCAAAATCTGTAACACTAATTCCTTTTGGTCTGATTCTAACAGCTTTATTTTCCATTTTAATATTTATTATTTAATACCACCAACATTTATTTTATCACCATTCACAGTTACACTAGGGTTACTACTATCCAATACAACAGGTGGTAATGAATATCCATTTTTAATAAACTCTTTTCTATTATTATCTATTTTTTTAGTTTTATTAGGTATAGCAATTTGTGTTTTAATATCTTCATTTGAAACAACATCACCATTTTGGTTATAATATCTAAAAGAATTTATTTCTTCATATGGTGGGTAGAATATAGTCATACCTTCTCTAATATTCAAAGGATTATCTATACTATTTATGTATAAAATAACATCTAAATGTTCTAATGAATAATTATCATATATAGATTGTATTACCAAATCTATTCTCATTTCTTCTCCTTTTTGAACAACATAAACATAAAAATCTACATTGTTATAAACAAAAGATGGTGAACCTATATTCCAAGTTCCATTTGTAATTGTCATTTCTACTAAAGATTTTATATCCATTTTATTTAGCTATTTTTTTACTATTTGCATCTTTATTTATAATCTTGCCATTTAAAGAAGAAGATTTAGAATCTACTTTGGAATAGGTTCCTGATTCAGGATCTCTTAAAAGTGTATATGTAAATCCATCTTCAGCTTTAACTTGAATTTTTTTAGTTCCTTTTCCATCATCTTCAAGAATTTTAGCATCATTTGAATTGAAATATTTACCACTATTCCCTATTTGTTGTCTTTTTGGCTCTGGTATTGGAGTTGGGCTTTCAGTTATATTAACACCAGCTTTTATAGTAGATTCAGTATCTAAAATACCAATTGCATCATTTGAAATCTTACCATCACCAATATTTATATTTATTTCATGTATTGATTTTGAAACATCAACAGTTCTTAAATATCCACTATTAAATTTTGCCATTATTTCTTGTAAACCTAAACTCCTAGCATTTGTAATTGTAAATTCAGCAGTTATATTAGAAGGTAAATCATTAAATGCTAAAGTTGGTCCTAATTTTAAATTAACATCTTCAACTAACATATCACCTGAGCAAAATACTGGACGCATTGGATTACCAATTGTTATATGCCATGGTGTTGATGGTAAACCTGATAATGCATGAACAATTCCTAAAACTTTAATTCTATATTTCATTATTTGCGCTCTTATAACTTCACTAGCACCTTTTTTTATGTTATCCAATAATATATTTGTTGCAGTTTTTTTAGCCTGCAATGCTGCTGCTGGATTAGATATTGCACTAGTTACTGCTTCTTGAAAACTATCAACTATTTTTTTCAATTCTTCAACAACCCCTTTTATAGCTTTTGTCAAACCAGTTAATATATCATCTATCATTCTACTAGGATTATTGGACCAACCTTCTATTTTAGAAGAGAAACTTTTACTCAAACCATAAGTGTCACTTTTAGATGTTCCAAATCTTGTTATATTTCCCAAAATATCCATCCACACAATAGTGGGATCCATACCAGCTATGAATTTCAATTCATAGACACATTCCATTTTTATAGATATTTTACACTTTAAACCAGCACCTGCTTGTTCATACCCAACAGTTTTTCTCTGTTTAGCTTCTTTAATTAAATTAGGATTACCAGCTGGAATTGAAGCTGCTGCATTATCATCCATAACACCTAAATTAGAAAGAAATTTTCTTTGGAAAATTTCAGTAAAACCAGGAAGAGGTATTAATCCACCTCCACCTCCAGCTAAATCACCTAGACCTTTTTTATTAAAATCCTCACCAAATGAATTTAAAATATTTTTAAAATCAGCTTCAGCTGGTTCCCATTCTTCACCAAAACTTATATCTAAGAAATCATCACCTTCTTTAACCCATGAAATCATAGTAGCAAGTGATGCTATATCATTTTTAGAGTTCTTCTTAACCATTATATTATCTTGTGTTGGTGTTGCAAATCTTCTAGCAATCATTAATCTATTATTTGGATAAACTCCTACATATTTTAAATATGCAAAATCTGCTGGTCTTAAAGCTGCTTTAGTTGGTGCTAATTTTTCAATTATATTCAATATACTAGTATCATATATACTATTTGAATGTAAGGCTTTTCTAGTAAATAAATCTTTACTTGTTCCCTTTTTAATACCCTCATAATCAACATCATTAGTCCCTAATGTATCATAACCACCTTCTGTTGAATTGATATTAGGATATGCTCTAAGATATCTTCTACCTGTGAATAAAGTACCAGCCTTTGAGTTATTATAATCACTAACCTTAACATTACGAGTTTTACCACCATTAAAACCAGAAGTTCCATTTGTTGGTCTACTTGCTAAACCTATTAAACCTAGTGGCGATCCACCTAATATTGCCATTGTAAAAACTTAATTTTTAACTATATATTAATTAATAATCTCTTAGTATTTGTGAAGATGTAAATTTCGATAAGTTCTCAAATAAAGGATCTAAAATATTATTTTCTCTTCTAAATTCATTATAGAAAACTAAAACATTAAAATTATTATCACCTAATATTTTCTTCAAGTTTAATAACTTATCAATTGAAAAATCATTATCAAAATCAGGTATATAATATATATCCTTTTTCTTTTCAATTGCTTTTTGAATTTTATTAAAAATTAATATTTTTAAATAAGTTTTATCATCAGAATCTTGTAATTCCTCTTCCTCTATAATTTTTTTTAAATCAATTATATATTTGTTTCTTATTTTATTAACCTTTATATATTTATCAATTTTTTTACGAGTTTTTACATATACACAAAAAAAGTTCATTACATAATAATTATTTTTAACCTAAAAGGTTTAATTATATATTAAATAGTATATCTCCCATTGATAAAATGTATAAATATTTTTTAATATATAGATTATGGAAAAATATTCTGATAAATTTATAAATCAAATACATAAATTGAAAAATGCTATCATTGGTATGGAATTTGAATTTTATACAAATGATATATCATTCTATAAAACATTAGAAATATTAAATCAATATTTAGCTCCTGTTAAAGTATGGGGTTTTAGAAAATATCACTCCGATTTCACACCTGATCAAAATAACTTTAAGATTGAACCTGATATCTCCGGTGGTTCTTATCTAGTAGAACTTGTAACTGGACCATTAGATTATTTTAATGCTAAACACTATCTAATAAAAATTTCTAAATGGATACAAGAGAATGGATATACCAATGATAAATCTTCTATACATTTTAATATATCTTTTAATGATGAAGATAAAAATTTAAATGATTTAAATGTGTTAAAATTAATTTTAAATACTGATGAAGATGAAATATGGAATTGTTATCCAAGTAGAAAAAACAATGTTTATGCAAATTCTGTTAAAAAAATAATACCATATAAAGAATATAATTTTTTCAATATTCAAATAGAAGTTATTAAAAATAATATGAGATTACCTAATAATAAATATTATGGTATAAATTTTACAAATATAACAAATGATAAAAAGACTCAACGATTAGAATATAGATATATAGGTGGTAAAAATTATGAAAAAAATATAGGTCAATTAATTTATTTCATGGAAAAATTCATAATAAATTCTTGGGATTCTATTGATACTGGTTTTAATAATGAAGATGTCGAAATATTAAGTGATTATTTAGAAGATAATATAAAATCATATAATAATATATCTAAATATAAAAATTTTATAATAGAGAATCCAACTATACATTTACAAATTGATCAAAATAGTAATTATGATATAGTTGAAACTTATTACTACTCAATTTGGAAAGATTTATATAATATTTTAGATTCTACAATAGATTTAAAAGAATGTATAATAAATTATGTAACACAAACTAAACTATTTGAAATAGTTGATGCTAATGTTAAATTATCATCATCAGTTTCAAACTTGGATTTTATAAATTGTACATTAGAAGGTATTTTTGAAAATTGCTTTTTTGTAGGATGTGATATTAAAAATTCACAAATGAAACATTGTAAATTGCAACATAGTGATGCTTTAAAATCTAAATTATTAGGTTGTAAAGTAGAACAATCTAATATAACTGAATGCTACTTTGTTGAAGGATTATTGAATGGTGATATGATTGGTGGTGTATTTAGGTCAGGTGAGTTAGGACCATATGCATCAATGGATTCTAATGTTAAAATAGTAAAAGATAATGGAAATTTCTTTGATACTAAATATGATGATGAAGATGGAAAAGGTGATAAAGAAGGTAAAATATTTGGATTTGGTAAGGATTTAGATAAATAAAACCAAAAAATGGTAATTATAAAATAATATATAATAAAAATTAACAATTAATATGAAAAAGATTAAATCTTTAAAAAAAATGATTTTAGAAGAAGCTGGTTTACAGAATATTAACAAATTAGCACAAAAATATAAAAAATGTGTTATCTATTATCATCAAGATATGGATGGTGTTGCATCTGCAATTGCTATTAGAGAATATTTAAAATCCTATGGTATAAAAACTATTGGAGCAGAATGGACTCAATATGGACCTAGAACATTTGCTAATGATATTAAACCTTGGGCAGATGATACAATGATGGTTTTAGTTGATTTTGCACAAGGTTCACCTTATTTTACAATTGCAACTGATCATCATGACAGACAAACAGATTTTGATAAAAGTTTAGCAACATCTACAAGAACATCTCCATCTAATGTTGAAACTTTAGATAGAATAGTTGCTAAAAATTCAGCTTTCCCACAGGAAGATTTAGATGCAATATCAATGATTGATAGTGCAGCATATTTAAAACATGAAATATCACCAGAAGAGGTAACACAATCTGTTTTAACTGATGTAAAATCAGGAAGAACACCAGGTGGTATTACTAAAAATAGAATAATGATTGCTAATGTAACTAATAGATTATTATTAGCTTATAAAAATAAAGCAGATAAATCCGATAAATCAAATAAAGGTTATCTTTTAAATAAATTAGTTTTAGAATGTCCTGCTAGTTTAGTTGCTATGTACCAAATGATACAAAAAGTAGCTAAAGAAGAAGGTTGGGATAGTGGTGAAACCATTTCAAAACACCACTCTGATTATGTAAATAAACAAAAAGGAAGTGAGAATGTTAAATATGATGCTGAAAGAGGTATTATAGTTCAATATGGTGGTGGTTCAATGATAAAAACCGGTTCGTATAATAGATATACACCTTTTAAATTATATCCTGAATCTATATTTTTAAGTATTGCATGGCCAATGGGATTATTACAAGTTAGTTGTAACCCATTTAAACAAAAAATGTTTCCAGATATTGATTTAGGACAAATTATGAGAGATATTGTTGATAGTCAAAAAGATAGACTATCTAAAGTTTGGACAAATTTAGAAACTATTAAAAGAGTTTCAGAAAGTGAATTAAAAGAAAATATAGATGCAATTGGTTATAAATGGGATTCTATATCAACTGGATTTTTAACTTCTTTTAGTAAAGATGAAGATGTTGATCTTGATGAAACAAAAATAAATTTATTTGTTGATAAAGGAAATTCTTCTAATAATATAACAAACAATTATTCAAAAGTTAAATTTGAAACAGTTAAATCAATATTAAAAAATAATGGAATTTCAGATGATGAAATTACATTAGAAAATGTTGAGTGTTATTTAACAAATGGTGGTAAAAAAGTTAAAGTTAGAATATTTAAAGATTGGGCATTAGAACAAAAAATAAATAAATTAGTTGAATTTTCAGTTAAAAACTTAACAAATTTTGATTTAGAAAATAGTTCATTTGTGATAGAATTAGTAAATTCATCATCAATTAGCAAATATAAGCCATTAGATGATACCGATTCAAATCTATTGGAAAAAGTTCAAAGAATTGCTAATAAATACCATAAAGACCTTTACAGAGATGAAAAAGAAACTTTATCTAAAATAAAAGTTAATGCATATGATTTAATTAAAAAATCTTCTGGTGGTCATAAAGCAATTACAAATATGTCAGGTTTCCAAAATCTACAAGGTTGTAATGAAAGTATTCAAGAAGCTTTTGGTGATTTATTTGCTGAAAAATTACCAGAACCTAAAGTTGATAAGAATGGTAAAACAGGTAGTAAATATGTCCAACTATTAAAATTAATGCAAGTAATATTTGTAGAAGAACTATCTAAAATGATTGATCTAGAAAAAGAAACAATCGGGTCTAAAAAATATTCAGAAGAAGATTTGACACCTGATTTGACAACAACTATTGTCGAGAAAGTTGTTAGCTTTTCAGAATTTATAAAAGAAAGCCAAGAGTTAAATGATTTAGGTGATTTAAGTGCATTACCAACTGAAATTCCTACTGAAATAACAAATACTATCCAAACAACTTCAGATTTTGATTATAATATTGTAGATCCATCAACAGGTGTTCACAATTCAGTTTCAAGAGAAGAATTTTTAAAAGCTGGTGTTGGTAAAGGAATGAAAACTGGTAAAAAAAGTGGAATGACAATTGATATAAAAAATAAAAAAATAATTGCAAAATTTGAAGATTTTAAAAATCAATAATAAATAAAAAAACCACCATTAAATGGTGGTTTTTTCTTTTAAAAACTTTATTACCAATTCTTTCCATTCAAAAAATTCAACATTGAAAGGCTCACAAGGATCACTACTTTTAAAAATTTCTATTAATTCATCTACACTATCATCCAAATGAAATAGAAATTCTTTACCTTCAAGATATTCTATTTTATCAACATGTTCAGTGAAAACTATTTTTTCTTTTGGGATTCCACATTTTTCAGCAACATCATATAATTCTTTATTCTGTCTTTCTACCCAATGCCAACCCTTTGCTAATGCAGGTTCAGTTGCACATCTACTAGTAACTATCCAAACATCATATCCACTGTCTATTAAACTAATTGCAAATTCTTGAACATCTTTTCTATCCAATGTCCCATCATAATCGAAAGAAACTTTATAACTCATATACAAATATAATAATTTTTTTAAACTAAATTTAATTAAGTATATATAAATAAAAAAACAAATATATTTATGATTAAAGAAGGTAGCACAGTAAGTGTTCATTACACTGGTAAATTATCAAATGGTGAAGTTTTTGATACTTCAGAAGGTAGAGAACCATTACAATTTGTAGTTGGTACAAACCAAATTATCCCAGGTTTTGAAAATGCAATTTTAGGTAAAGTAGTTGGAGAAACAGTTGTTGCAACTATTACACCAGAAACAGCTTATGGTCCATTAAGAGAAGATTTAATTGTTGAAGTTCCATTGGAAAATATGCCTGGTCCTGTTGAATCTGGTCAATTTTTAGAAGCTCAAACTGATCAAGGTCAACCAATTAGAGTTCAAGTTGTTGAAGTTAAAGAAAATACTGTTGTAATCAATGGTAATCACCCATTAGCTGGTGAAGATTTAACATTTGAAATCCAAGTTTTAGAAGTAATCGAAGAAACACCTGAAACTGAAACACAAGCTTAATTAAAAAACCCTCTTATAAAGAGGGTTTTTTATTTTAAAATCAATTGTTCTAGATTTAAAAATCTTTCAATCTTTAATACAGATATTATAAAATCTATTTCGGAATATATTATTTTATATGATTTTTCCAGTTCATCATAATTTTCTATTTCAGAACATTTACACCCATTTAAATATATAAATGCTCTATCCATAAATTCAACTACCTTTTGGTTGGATTTGTAATAACCTTCTTGACTTTCCAATAATTGGTATAATTCTAAAGGATTTGTTACAACAATATTCATATTTTTTTTATTATTTTATATAGAATATATGTCACCATATAAACTATTGGCAATTCATATAAATTATTAGATAATATAACAATATAAAGTGAAATCCAAAATAATAAACAGTGTTTACAAGTTATCAACTTAACTATAAAACTAGGATATTTAATCCTCAAAAAATCAAAATAATCAACTCTTGGGTGTGTGATTCTCCATTCATCATATTCCTTTATTTTAAATTTTTCATAAAATCCAAATAATTTAGAATATGATATTGTAAAATCAGTTTCAAACCATATATAAAAAATAAATAAAGTCCAAGATATATCTAAAATCATATATTATATATTAATTTTTATAATGTTCTAAAAATATTTCAATTCACATTTCATTATCTGAATTGTGTCATTTTGATATCCTTCTTTTAAATTCTTCTTATACAAAGTATAAATACTAACACCAAGCTCACCATCATCATAATATTTATAAACACTATTTAGGTTTGCAAAGTGTTCAATTCTTCCAGTTAACTTCCACCTTAAAAATATAATTGTATTAATAGTAGGCATAATTAAAAATCAAAATTTTGTTCCCATAATTCACCAACTCCCAACATACGGTATATACAACCATCAATTGTTGTAGAATTACTTGCATGGAAATGTCCATAATAGTTATATTTGATATCATTACCATTCAATTTTAAAATATGGAATAACTCACTAACTTGTTGTCTCTCAAAGTTTAAATCAGTCTTCAAATCAACATCACCAGTATCTTTAATTAATCCTTCTACAAAAGGACCAAAAGAAAATGTATTATCAGGTGGGCAATAACCAGGACATGTATGTGTTAAAACAATATCAATATCCTTCATTTTGGAAACAATATCAATATCTAAATTAAAAACTTCATCTGGCCACCAGGATTCATTACCATTTTTAATAATAAATTGCCCTTGTCTCTGTGCTTTAGTATATCTATACATTCTATCAACAGAAACAGCCCCACCTACACATAAAACATTTTTATCATTTATATTTAAAATAGAATAATCAGGTAATAATTTTATATTAGATAAATCAAATGGGTCATTATCAAAATATGGTTTATAATCATGATTTCCTCTAAATGCATATAAAGTTACATTATTTTTAACCAATAAAGTATGAATCATTTCTAATTCTCTTTTTTCTTTTTCAATTTTTTTAAACCCAACCCCAAAATCACCAACTTGTATAATAATAGAATCCTTTATATCAAATTTTTTGACATAAGAACTAACTAAATTAAAATTACCGTGTATATCCCCTAAATAAAATAATCTCATAATATTTTTTTATACAAAAATAATAAAAAAGTTTAAAACATCATTATTTTTTTTAATATATATGAATATGAAATATCTTCTAAAATCTAAAAAATACCAAAGAATTGTAAGTGATTTTACTAACAATTTAAAAAAGAATTTTAATGATTTTGTAATAAAAATTAAAAATGAAAATAATGAAACAAAAGCAGCTTTTGATTTGATATTAAAAGCTTCTAGAGGTGAATTAAAAGATGAAAATGGTAAAAAGAGAGATTTATCAGAAAATGAAATAAAACAAATAGTTGAACAAACTGGTGATGTATTTAAGTTATTAGGGATAACATCATTAGCAATATTACCTGGTGGGATAATTGTTTTTACATTAATTAAGATATTTAAATTAAATGATCATATATTACCTTCGAGTTTTAAAAAAATAAAGAACGAAAATGGAGAAAAGGAAAATTAAAATACTTTCAATTGATGGTGGTGGACTTAGAGGAATAATTCCACTTATAATTTTAGATAAAATTGAAAAAATGACTGGTAAAAAAATACATGAATTATTTGATGTTATAATAGGAACATCAACTGGTGGTATAATTGCAACTGGTTTAACTGCAACAAAAGATGGTATAAATCCTTGTTTATCAATAAATGATATGATAAACTTATATACAACAAATGGTGAAAAAATATTTCCTAGTTCTAATAATATTTTTACTAAATCCTATAGAAGTGTTAAAACATTATTTAGACCAATTTTCTCAAACAAAGAATTGTATAACCATTTGGATAAATATTTTGGCGATTTAACACTAAAAGATACATTAAAACCCATTATATTAACATCTTATGATATAAAACATAATGAAGTTTTAATGTTCAAATCTAGAAAGGCAAATTTACCAACTTATAATGCAAAATTAAAGGATATATGCATGGCAACTTCTGCTTCACCGAAATATCTACCTTCTTATAAAATAAATTTTGGTGGTAGTGATAGAGTTTGCATTGATGGTGGGACATATATAAATAATCCATCAATGGCTGGTATAGTAGATGTTTTAAATAATAAATATTCTTTTGATGTTAAGGTAGAGGATATTGAATTATTATCTTTAGGAACTGGTTTATTTTCAGAATTTTTGGGATATGAAAATACTGAAAAATGGGGTATAATAAAATGGGCTAGTAATATAGCAACATTAATGTTACAAGCAACTTCCAAATCTGTTGATTATGAATGTAAACAATTACCTCTTCATAAATATTTAAGATTACAAGTTATAATACATGATAAAGATAAAAGCGATATGTCTGATTCAAGAAAATCAACTTATAAATATATGATTGAAAATGCTAGAAAACAGATATTAAATATACCAGATAGAATAAGAGATATTAAAGGTTTTTTTGAAAAATAATTTTTAATATATATTATATGATAATAAAAAGTTACAATAATTTTATTTTAGAAAAGGAGTATAATAATATTTTATATCTTTTATTAAAAGTAGTTGAAAATGAAACATATAGAGATGTGAAATCTCCTATTATTGAATGGGATTTATCAGATAGAATCCAACCAACTACAATGGAATGGGATTTTGAAAAAAGAAATAAATTTGACAAATTAGTTAATGATATTAAAAATGCAAAAACTAAATTTTTAAATTGGATTCAAGATCCAGAAGTTGATAATATTCATATAGACTATAACCACCCATTATTAGATGCTATAAAAGATTTTTTAAAAAAATTAAAAAATAAAGAAGAAATAAAAGCATACTTTTATAGATTATTAGAAGATTTAAAATCTTTACCATATAATGTTAAAAAAAATCTTTTAATTAAATTAACTTTTGTATTTTTATTATACATACCTATAAATGATTTAATATCAAATGATGATATTAAAAAAACACCTGTTTTAAATGATGTTAAAACAGAAATAGTTGCTTCTAGTAAACCTATAAATAAAGATGTTAAAAAAAGTTATTCTAAATTTGAAATAGCACATAATAGTGTTGCTAAAATAGAAGGTGGTTATACTGATAACAGAAATGATAAAGGGAATTGGACAGGTAATGAAATAGGTTCTGGTAGATTATTAGGAACTAAATATGGTATTGCAGCACCAACATTAGTTAATTATTATAAAAATAATAACTTGGGGACACCTTCTAAAGCAGATATGGAAAACCTTTCTCATAAAACAGCTTTAAATATTTATAAAAAAGATTATTGGGATGCTCAAAAATTGTCAAATTTTAAAAATCAATCTATTGCTAATATTCTATACGATGGTTGTGTAAATCAAGGTCCATCTGCAACTCTAACTATATTGAAAAAATCTTTAAACGATGTTGATATAAATAGTAATGAAGTTGAAACTTGGAACGATTTTCATAATGAATTAATATATGATGTAAATGACCTATCAAACAGAGATAGTGAAGAATTATTTGATATAATAAAAGATTATAGATTAGAAAGATATAAAAAAGGCAGAGTTGATTTCATAGATGGTTGGACAAATAGATTGGATGATTTATCTTATAACAATCCAGATAAAGAAAATAACACAGATATATCATGAAACATTTAAAAAAATTTGAAGATATTATCATACCAATTAATATTGGTGATGTTATTTATGGTGGACGCTTTAAAAATAAAAAAACAATAGTTAAGAAAATTGGAAAGAATAAAAAAGGTGATATAACAATAAATGATAAACCACTTTTGAAATTCAGATTGAAGGAAAGCAACAATTTAATATATACTAAAATGAAGCATTTAAAAAAATTTAATGAACATTCTATTTCAATTTTTTCACAAGAATGGAAAAAATTATTACCAGAGTGTTTAAATTTAATAACTCATAATGGTAGATTTGATTTGAATAAAACTGATTTAATATTAAATGGTGATTTAATCCAAATACCTTATTACCAAAATACAGTTTCAAAATCAAATGACCCATTATCAGATGGTGAGCCTGATTATCTGGAAATTGATATTCATTTAGTTAAAGTAAATGATGGTAAAGAAGCTAATCCAGATACATTAAAATTAAATGTTGATATAACATATGGAGATGCTATGATGTCAGAATTTACAATAGAAGCACCTAATAAAGTAAAAGTTAATCATTATACATCTTTTAATTCTTTATATGATAAAGAAACTATATTCGCATTTGATGATACAACTATTACAGACTTAGTAAATTTATTTAATAGAATGTCTAATAAATTTAAATTAACAAAAGATGATTTTAAATTTTTAGATAAAGACCCAAATAGTTATAAACCTAATTTAACACCACAATAAACATTACATATTAAAAATAATATAAAATAAATGAAAAAAAGAATATTTTTATTCCTAATCTTTATTATATTCATAGCAAAATATAGTAAAAACCAAAATATAAACAAATACAACAATCTTAATAATTTTAGAATAAAACAAAAATATGAAGATGATCCAATATATGATGAATTTATTGAAATAAAAGAAGAGAAAAAACATAAAGTTTTAACTGCATCTTTTTATAATAACAAATTCCATGGAAAGAAAACAGCTTCAGGTGTTAGATATCATAAAGATTCATTAACAGCCGCTTCTAACCATTATAAATTTGGAACTTTATTAAAAGTTATAAATCCTAATAATGACAAATCAATAATTGTTAAAGTTATTGATCGTATGCATAAAACTAAAAATAGAAATATTGATTTATCACCAGTGGCTTTTCAAAAAATATGTGATAAAAAAGTTGGAAAATTAAAAGTTCATATAATAGAAGTGTAATGGATATAACAGAATATAAACTAATAAAAATTAAATATAATCATTCTTTAAAAGATTTTAAAGAACTTATAACTGAAATCATGCCAGATGATTATAATTATATATCTAATTTAAAAAATGATACAATATCACACTCATATTATAAAAAGGGTGGAATAGTTGATTGGTTTTGGATTAAATCTGATATTTATATAAAATTAATTGATATATTAGAATTATATTTTAATATCACAGTTATTAATCATACAGAAACTTATTTTAAAATACCTGAAAAAATAGCTGATATAAAAAGCATTATGGATAAATGGATGATTGATAATATATCACCAGATGATGTTTTAGATAGAATTTCACTTGTTGGAATTGATAAAATTAGCAAAATAGAAAAAACAATTTTAAACAATAGCGTCAATTAAATCTATAATATTTAAAATAATTAAATAATAAATTATGATGACTATTGAAGTTGGTTATGATGAAGTTCAAAAGAACTTTCCCAAAATTAAGAAATGGGTTAAAAAGGTGAAATCACTTTCACTTAGAAAAGATGACATAGATGAAACTAAATTAAAGTTTTATTACTCTTATGGCTCATTTGTAAATAAAAAATATAATGAGGATTATCAAGAATCACTTGGGAAAATGTTCCAAATGGAATATAATGAAAGATTAGACCATGAATTATCTAAAGTAAGAGTTAGTCTTACATTGAGAATGGGATACCTTACCATAAGTGATAGATTTCAAAAAGGTTTTATACCAGATGTTGTTTATAAAACAGTTGCTGAAATAACAAAAGTCAGAATGTTACTAGAATATGAATATCATGGATATGATTATATCAAAAATACAATTCCAGAAGTTGACAATTCTATTGTTTCAGTGGAAATCATAAAAGATAATATCCAAAAAGATTTTAAAGAAGATATATCACTTAATATCGATGAAATTCTTGATAAAATTAATAGGAATGGTATTTCATCATTATCTGAAGATGAAAAAGATTTCTTGGATAAAAAATCAAAAGAACAATAAATAAAAAAACTCCACAATTAGTGGGGTTTTTTAAATCATAAATATGTTATAACATTTGATTGTTTTTTTAATGTGTAAAATGGTAAACCACTTTTTTCACCCAATTCTAAATCATTTACAATTTTGGTTACAAAATCACTAGGCATTTTACCATCATTGTAGTAATTAACTATTTCATCAGAATAGAATTCTATATACTTATTTATATCTGATGAATTTATAGAATACTTATATAATAAATCAACAACATCCCATGTGAATTGATTAATATCGTTATAAGCTTCATATGTTTTTATATATTTCATAATTTTTTTTATTTCTTAATTATCTAAATTGCTCTAAAATAAGGGTTTAATTTAAAAAAATATATTTTCAATATAATATATATTAAAAAAGAAAATTAAAAATCTAGTCATGAAAAAAATTATAAACTCATTCATCATACTGTCATTTATTATACTAGGTTTTGTAATAACATACGAACCAAACAACAATGAAATATACAGATCACCTATAAAAAATTTTGGAAAAAAAGATTTACCTTTATCTTGTTTTTACTCACAAGATAATATATATAACCCAATTAAAATAATTGACCCAACTAAAATACCTGATACAACTAGAATAATGGATTCTATCTATAATGTAAATTACATTAGAGATAAAAATTTTATAACACACATATCTGGTTCAACTGGGATAAGTTTAGTAAATTTTGGAATTTCTAAAATAAGATTAGAATTTGAAAATGAAACAAAAACTGAAAATTTAACTTATGGTGGTATATTACATCTATATACTCTTAATCAATATTATAAAGGTTATAAAATAGAAGCATTTGGTAGATATTATTTTGTTCCAAATTCATCTGGAGAAGGTTGTTTTATACAATTAAGAGCTGGTGGTGGACAATTTAATAATATTCAATTAAAAGATAGATTTAATACATTTGGAGCTGGTATTGATCTAGGTTATAAAGTATTAGTAGGTCCAGAAAAAACTAATTATAGAAATTATTTCACAATAACACCATTAGGTGGTATTCAAGTATATAATGATATGAATGGTCATTTTACACCTACATTTTTATACCAAATAAGATTTGGTTATCAATTTTAATATTATTATTTAATATATAATATATGAAATTTGATATTATTAAAATTGATTTGGACATATTTTTTGAAACAAATATGATACATACATATGCAACAATGCATTCCTTACCATTAGATAAATTTATACCAAATGAAATAATGAAATTAAAAGAACAAGGGTTTAAATTCATTTACTGGGACATAATTTCAAATGAAATGATTTTTGGTATTAGAAAGAATGATTTAGAACAATATTTTAATAATAAAAATATGGAACTTTCTAGTTTATTTTATCACCCACCTTTTTCACCATTATCTAGGATAATCATTGAGAAACCATTAGGAAGTGTAAAATATGATTATAATTATCTAATGGAAAGAATTGATAAATATGGTATTGATTCATTAACAAAAGATGAATTGAAATATTTAAAAACTTATATTCAAGAAAATGATAAATATAAAATTTATTCAACACTTACTTTAAGTGAATTGAATAAAAAATTAAATGATGCTATAAAAAATGAAGATTTTGAATTAGCAATAGTTTTAAGGGATATTATAAATAATAAATAAAAATGAGATTCGACCTAGTAAGTATAGATTTGGATAAATTTGAAAATAAAGATGATATAAAAACATTTTTAGTTGAATATGATATTCCAGTTGACTATTTAAATTTAGATGAGTTAATGATGCTTAAAATAGCTTATAAATATGCTTATATAGATACTATAACAGGTTGTATGTTCTCAGTTCTTAGAAGGATAGATGTTAATAATCCACATTATATAATGGATGTATATGGACCATTTTTGGATATAATGTATAATATAAAACCATCTGGTTTTAGTGTAAGAATACAAGATGAAGATATTTCAAATTTAATTGATGTTTTAAGAAACCCACATATAGATTATAACACATTATCTATTGAGCAATTAGAAATAGAATTAAAATATGCATTAGATAATGAAGATTATGAAAGAGCTGTTATTTTAAAAGAAATAATAAATCTTAAATCTTAAAATTTAAATCCATATTTTAAACCAAAACCAATATTGTTATACGGTTTTCTATCCCACCAATTTGCCATTAAACCAGCTTCTAAAGATAAACCCCAATTATTTTTATCATACATTATACCAACTGGTATATAAGTTTTCCAACCAGCGTCTAATGATCTAAAATTTAAAATGTGATATATTGACACATAAGGTTTTATTTTGTTATATTCATTATTTAAAATATAATATTTTAATCCTGTATTAGTAGATATAATACCTATACCAAATTCATAGCCAAAATTATAAAATTGTCTTTCATAAGAAATACCAAATAAAGGTGATGAACCCATTATGTTGAAATTAAAACGGTTTTTTTGTTTTTGTGTTAAACCATTTAATGTCAACAATAAAAATAAAGTTAATAATGTTTTTTTCATTTTAATATTTAATTTTAATTGTTATATCATGTGGGGCAACTTCGTCACCACCAAAATATGGCCACAGATAATAAGATTTTGAATAATAATTTGGATATCTATCCATAATAACAGTGTCTTTATCAACAATGAACATATATTTTTCATTTATTAATAAATTTAATGTATAAACCTCTCCTATTTTTATATTTTTAATTTTTTCAAAATTAAATTTTCCTTTATAATGTGTATAACCCAATAACTCTAAATTACCATCAACATATCTCCATCCAAATCTTGCAGAGTTTGCACCATGAAAACCACCATCACTTACTCCTATTAATTTATTAACATCCCACTGGTTTACTGGACTAACTGTTTTATAAATAGCTGATGAATCAAATTGAACTAAAAATATTAAATTATTTTTATTAGTGAATCTTAAAGAATAATTAGACTTATGACTATCTTTTTTAATTTTAAATGTTGTATAACCATTAATATCTTCCTTTTCACAAGAAAATAAAAAAAATAAAATAAAAACAAAATACCTCATATAATAATTTAACTTAACCATTCTTTTCTTAATTTTTGATCATAATTTAATAAAAGCAATCCTTCTATCCAACTTTTAATCTCACTTTCTATTTTAATACCAATAACAGGCATGATAGTTGGCAAATTACTATCCCATTTATAATAACTTTTAACTTTAAACCCATTTATATTATTCAAATCAATAACCATTGCTGATATTTTCTTTGCAATATCTTCTGGATAGTCTATAATATTAGAAGATATTAATTCTAATATTAATAAGTTTTGATTTGCACTATATTTAGTGTGATCCCATGTCCATTTATTATTATTTTTTTCAAATTTAACAAGACCCACTTTATTAATTTTCAATTTCATATTACTTATATATTTTTTTAAAACTTTGTTGTAATTTATCCATTAAATTTGGATATAAATTATTTGGCACTTCATTAATATCAAACCATCCATATGATAAATTTTCATTACACAATATTGGATCAAATTCATAATCAACTAAACCAATATACCACTTGAAAATCATATTTTTATCTTTTAAAAATTCAATAGAACCCCTTTTTATATTAACTAAATTATAATCTAATTCCAATTCTTCATACATTTCCCTTTTAATAGTATTCAGATGTGTTAAGTCATTTTTTTCAAAACCACCTGTTATCATTGACCAATATTTATTATAATCATTTCTTTCCACTAATAAAATTTTATTAGTTGTTCTAGAAATTATTACAATACCTATTGATATTCTCATTTTATTTTTCTAATTGTATTTTCTAAAATTGAAATTTCACTTTCATTATATATCTTAAAATCATTTTTTTCTATAGCTATTTTATATACATCTTCTTTAGATTCTGCTTCAACTTCTGTTTCATAATAAATAATTTTAACAGCTTTTATTTTATATTTTTTCATTTTTAAAATATTATTTTTAATATATATAAATTATGAATTATAAAGAATTTTTATTAGAAAAAGCTATAAATGAATCTTTCTTATATTATACCACAGATTTTAGAAAAATGATAATTAAAATTTCTAAGAAAAATAATATAGCCAAAGATTTATTAAATATTGAACAAGAAGATATAAAACAAGATATATCTTTTATAAATCTATCTGATAAGGAAGGTTATGTTAAATTTTCACAAATGAAAAAAGCATTAGAAATATTAAAAAAATGGAATGATGAGAAAGAATATTATGGAAATGATGAATTTGATATTTTTTTAAAACAAATAGAAGGTGAAAATGTAGAAAATTCGTTGTACAGTAGACCATTTGTTATTAAACATTTTAGTGAAATTGATAACTTTACAACTAGACCAAGAAATGAAATAAAAATTGGAAAATTAGTTAAACAAATATTTAAAAATAAATATAGCGATAAAGAAATTGAAGAATTTGTAAATTTATTCAAATCATATTCTAATAATGGTTCAACTTTTAAAATAGTAGAAGGGGAAGAAATTAAACATTGGTATAATAAAAAAAATTATCTAGAAGAAAGTGGTGATTTAGGAAATTCTTGTATGAGATATGAAAGTTGTCAAGACTACTTTAATATTTATATTAAAAATCCTGAAATATGTAAATTATTAATATTAACAAATAGTTCAGATGAATTATTAGGTAGAGCACTTTTATGGAAATTAAATAATGATTGTGAAGTAGAAAAGGATAAAGAAAAACCAATCTTTTATTTAGATAGAATTTATACAATTGATGATTCAACTAAAACTAAATTTGAACAATATGCAGAAGAAAATGATTATATGTATAGATTAAGTTCTAGCTTTAACCAATATAAAGATTTCCAATGGAGAGGTGAAGAGTTTGAAGATTATAAAATTAATATAAAATTAGATAAATTTAAATTTGAATCATATCCATATATGGATACTTTTAAAAGATTAGATGTTGAAGAAGGTGTATTACATAATGATGAAGAAACAGATGAAAATTCTTATGGATTGACACAAACAGATGGCTCATATCAAGATTATTCTGGTTTATATTCAAGATATTATGGGGAATATATACCTGAAGAGGAGGCTATATGGTCACCTGGTGTAAATTCATATATATATTCTAGAAGTTCAATAAATGTTTTAGGACATGGTCCATACCCAGATGATCATGATGATGTTTATTTTGATAATTTTAGAGATGAATATATATATACATCTGATGCAACTTGGTCAGAATTTCTTCAAGCTGATTTTTATAGTGAAGATGCAACAACTATTATAGTTTGGGTTAATGATAATTTAACACAATCTATAGATAATTTTTCACATGTTACAGATGAAGTTTCTAAATATTATGATAAAACAGTTTCAATATCTTTTATGGACTGTGAAGAGTATTTAAAACATAATAATGTAGATTTAGATTTTGCTAGTAGCATATTAGTTTATTCTAACAAATCTAGCAAATATTATATTGATGAATTATCAATAACATTATATGAAACTGAAAAAGGCAATTATACCAAAGAAGATTGTGAAGTGTTAAATTTAAAACCAGGTAAAGCTTTTAATACAGATAGTTTAGCATATAATTATTCATTAGATGTAAAACCTTTAATTGAAAAATATATTTTGAAAATAAAAGAAATTGAAAATAAATTGGAAAATATAGTTAGTGGTAAAGAAAAATCAAATTTTGAAGATTTCTTTGAACAGAAATTGGAAATTTTTAAATCTAGATTAGATGAATTAAAAAAATGGGTTAAATCTTAAACTTTTCAATAAAAAAAAATAAAAAAAATATGATGAATGTTTTTAATGATATGATTGAAATGCAAACAAAATTAACTAAGAGTTGGTCAGATGCATTTTTTAAGTTAAATACTGGTGTATTTAACTATGATGATAATTTAACAAAAGATATATTTAGTAAAATGTATATTAATACAGTTAAAACTACAAATCTTTTTTATGATTATCAAAAGGAACTTTTAAATTTAACATTTAGTAATTTAAAAGAATTTAAAAAATAAAAAAAGCCACTTTTAAAGTGGCTTTTTTATTATAATTTATTTTCAGCAATCATTTTTCTACAAATATAATAAAATTATAGATATCTGTCTATAATTTTACTAATTTCTTCATATTTTATGATTTCTTTTTCTAATTTTAACCCAGAGATTAAATCCAATTGTCTAGTTTGCTCAATCTCATTAATCTTTTCTAAAATTTCAGAAACAACGGGGTGTTCACTTTTTAATTTAACTACTTTCTTTTCGAAATAATTTTTAATATTTTCCATCTTTTAATCTTTTTTATAAAGATAGTATTTTTTCTTAAATTAAAAACCCTTTTTAGATTTTATTTCTTCTATTAATTTTAAAATATTATTTATAGTCTTTATTTTAAATGAATTCATTCTTCTTTTAGATGAAAATGTTCTATTAAAGTTATCATCTTCTTCATTATAATAATCAATAGAATATTTTAAAACATTTTCCAATTCTTCATAATCATTCAAGTTTGAAAATTCTTCTATTAAATTATTTTTATTCATCTCATAATGACGGATAATTTGTTCAGTGGTTCTTATTTTTTTAACATCATCTTCACTTAAAGGTTCTTTTAAAGCATTCAATATTATATTACCAATAAATGTTGTTTTTTTATTGTTAGCTTTAACTAATATTTCTTTTATCAATTTAGAGACATCTTCACCATCAGATAACCTGTATTTAAATTCACCAGCAATATCTAATGGTAAAGTTTCTACTAAATTTACAATAACACTATTTAAATTAGAATTATTAGCACCAATACAAGGATTATCTTCTATATATTTATTAAAATCATCATTTAAATCCTCTTTTATAAAATCAATATATTTTTTAATTTTCATTATCTATATATTAATTTTATAATCACTTTTTATATATGTGAAAATATATGTGCTATAACATCAACTGTCCAACCATTACCAATAGCATGTGAACGCTCTCTATCATTACCAATTGATGTATAACCTACTGGTAAGTTATGAGCTTTCTCTGCCTCTTCATTGGTCAAATATCTATAATTCTGACCATCTGTTATAAGAATCATTCCTGAATGATATTGATTATAACCTCTTGCTGTTAAACAAGGCAATTTACCTCTAGAACCAATTGTTGTAGCATTTTTCAAAGGTTTTTGTTGAGCCTTCCAAGCTGCAATTTTAGCAATTCTTTCATCTTCAATCCAATTTCTAGTACCATCATCAATATCATCAAATGATATATTTTTATCTTTAGGAACAGTAACACCTTTAATATTTGTCCAATATAAACGTGTTCTTTTAGCAGCCGAAACTAAAGATGAATTAATTTCAATTGGTTCAACACCCATATGTTGTGTTATAACATCTCTCCATTCTTTTTTCATTTTAACATTTTCAAGTAAAAATAAAACATCTGGATTTACTTTTCTCACTTCTTCTAATAATCTAACATATTCAAAGAATAATCCAGATTTACCATCAAAACCTTCACCTTTACCCAAAGCTGAAAATGATTGACATGGGGAACCACCAATAATTAAATCAATTTTAGGCAAATCAGAAGCACTCACTTTTGTAACATCACCCAATTGGATTGTTTCAGGGTAATTATGTTGTGTTATATTAATTGCTGGTTGATCAATTTCACAAGCATAATATTTATTATATTTAATTCCTTGCTTATTTAAAGCTATTTGTCCACAGGATATTCCATCGAAAAGACTTAATACATTCATATTTTTTATAATTTATTTATAATTTATATTTTTTTTTGTATATTTGTTTAAAATATTATGATATGAATGATAAATATGCACCAGCCGGAACTAAAAGATGTGAATCCAAATGTGATAAAGAACCAATAATGACACCAAAAGGACCAATTATTGTATGCCATGGTTGTAAAAGAATTGTAATTGATAACAGAAAAAAACCTAACTTATAAAAGTTAGGTTTTATTTCATCAACATTATAGTATTCCCATTTGAATATTTATATAATATAACACCTGTTGATTTTTTCTCATCTATTTCTTGTCCCAATAGATTATAAGTTTTATATTCAATATATCCATTATTCCTATTATCGATTGAAATAATATCATAATAAACATATTTACCATCCATATCAACTTGCTTCATTCTATAATAGTTAATTATATTATCAACATTATAATCTATAATATTATACTTGTTAGTATAACTACAGCTACCACAACCATTTATTATAGATATTGTTCTAAAATCTAACCCATCACTAGACTTTTCTATTTCATAATAATCATTTATATATTCTGAAGCTGTTGACCAATATATAAAATTATTTTCATTATACCTAACACCACTAAAATATAATAATTCAATTGGTAAAGGTATAGCACCATATTCATAAGCCCCTATATCAATTAATCCATCTCTTAAATATGTTAAAATATCATCACTTGGTGCACCAGTTGATGTTCCAACATTTTTACAACTTGATGAACTAGATAATGTATAATCATCATTAGTAGCATCTGTAAAAGATGGATTTGCTACAAGTGGTGAAGTATTTGTATTTATTGAATTTATTTCAGATGCACTACCATAGCAACAATTAGTCAATGTAATAGTTGATGTATTATTATAAATATCATTATATGTAGTACCTATATTAGAATATACAATAGTATTTGTTAGATATATTTTACCTGATGCTAATGCCAAAACACCACCAGTCCCATTACTAACATTTCCATTTTTTGTAATCGTGCAATTTATTATATTCATTATACTAGTTGAACCAGTACAAACTATAACAGCATGACCATTTGTATTATTATTTTCATAAAATAAACAATTAGTAAGTGTTAATGATTTACTAGTAGTAATATCATAATAAATTGCACCACCATAATTAGAACAATTATTTGAATAGAATTTACAATAACTAATAGATGAGTTTCCAGCTGGTGATAATTCAACTGAAATAGCACCACCATGATATTCTGAATCACAATTATAAAAACTTGAATATTTAACAGTAATAGCTTCAGCTGAATATATAGCACCACCTCTATGATTTAAAGATGCAGTTCTAGTATCACAATTGTTAAAAATACAATAATTAATTGTTAGTCCAATACAACCAGCAATAACTTTAATTGCACCACCACCACCAGGTGAACCACCATCTGAATTTTTATAATCCTTTATAGTTAAATTTTGGATAGTAATATTATCATTATTTGTATTATTTAATAATAACCATCTTGAAGTTGAAGTGGCATCAAATATAGATGTTGGACTTCCACTTGGATATGAATATGGTACACCATATATAATAAAACCTTCATCATTAGTACCAACTGTTATACCGGTTTCCGTATATGTACCCGCTAAAACAAAAACTGTATCATTAGCGGCTAAATTAAAAGATGAGAAAATATTTGCCAAAGTTGCTTTAGCTGTTCCAGATGTTAATCCATTATTTGCATTATTACCTGTTGTCGAAATATAATAATTTGTAGCATTCAAATTAAATGCTAGAAATATTAATAATATTGTTAATATGTGTTTAATCATTATTAAAAATTAGGTTTATTATCATTCATTTTTTCTAAAATATAATCAATTGCTTCTTCACCTGAATCAAAAATCTTAAAATAATCTAAATCCTCTTTAGATATTTTACCATCAACTAACATAGTATTCTTAATCCATTCAATTAATCCACTCCAATAATCTTTACCAACTAAAGCAATTGGAACTTTTCTAATATGGCCAGTTTGCATTAATGTAATTGTTTCAAACAATTCATCTAATGTCCCAACACCACCAGGATATCCAACAAAGGCTTGGGAATATTTTAAAAAGAAAACTTTTCTTGTAAAGAAGTATCTACAATTTACTAATTTATTTATATAATCATTTGGCTTTGCTTCAAATGGTAATTCAATTTGCAAACCAACTGAAACCCCATCCACATCAAATGCACCTTTATTAGCAGCTTCCATAATACCTGGACCACCACCTGTTATAACACCATAACCATTTTTAACAATTAATTTAGACAAATTCTCTGCATCTAAATAATATTTATCATTAGAATTAGTTCTAGCTGATCCAAATACAGCAATACAAGGTACTAATTCTGATAATTCATCAAATCCTTTAATAAATTCACCCTGAATTCTAAGAACTTGCCAAGCATCTTCTGCTTTTTTATAACTCCATTTTTGATTTTCCATATTATTTATAATATTTTTAGGTTTAAAAGTTTATTTTAACTATATTTACATATTAATATATAGATTATGATTGATTGGAACAATTACAGAGAAGGTGATATTGTTAAATTAGAAATCTCTAATGATAATATTCACAATAATTTAAAAGTTGAAATTGTTGAATTTGAATGGGCTCCAAATAGAACATTGCATTTAACAGATGTTAAAATATTAGAAACTAGTAATGAACTAGATTATCCAATTGGAGGTATTATTAGATTACCAATGATTGTAAAAGATCAAGAATTTAAGTTTTTAATAAAAGTTAAATCAAAACTAATAATAGAAGAAAAGATAAAATCTGGATATTTTAATTTAATAAACTGTTAATAAAATCTTATAAGAAAATATAAAAAATTATATATAAAAGTAAATATTTATAATATTTTATAATATTAAACTCTCTGAACTAATTAATGTTTCTAAATAAACATTAAGAAATTAGATTCTGATGATATAAAAAACTATAAAAAAGTTGAAAAATAATTTCTTAATCTTAATATATACTATTATGTTAAGTAAGAAAGTTAAATTATTTTTAAATTATAATCAACAATTAATATTAGAAACATTATCCAATGAACATCGTTTGTTATATAATTTTTTACTTGAAAAGGTTAAAGATAATCTTGATTTTAAATCAATTAACGAAAATTATAAACTTTTCAGATCAGTAAATAATTTAACAATTAATAGTAAATCAGCTCAAAATACATCAATTAGTCTTATAAACAATATAAAATCTTACTTATCATTAAAGAAAAAAGATAAATCTGCTAGATTTCCTAATAAATTTAAAAGCCATAAATATTTTACATCTTTTATGCTTGATTATAACAATGGTTGTGGGGGGTTTAAAATAAAAGGTTTAACACTTGAGTTGAATTTAAATAATCCTAAAAATAAAGTCATTTTCAATCTACCAGATTATGTTAATTATATTTCAAATGAAAATATTAAAACAATAACTTTTAAAAAAGAAGATAATGATTATTACTTAATATTTGTTTACCAAGAAGTTAATGAAATTAAAGAATTGAATAAAGATAATTTTTTAAGTATTGATTTAGGTTATTCCAGGTTATTGACTGGTTCTTCAATGGAAGAAAATATAATTATAAATAATTATAAACAAAAAAAATTAAATAATTATATATCTAAACTACAAGCAAATAGAGATAAATATAAGAAAGGTTCTAGAAAATATAAAAAGATTAATAGTAAATTAAAAAGAAAAAAATCTAAATTAGTTAATAAACAAAAAGATTTTTTACATAAATCAAGTAAAAAAGTAGTAGATTTTTGTTTAGAAAATAATATAGGTAAATTAATTGTTGGTGATATAAATGTAAAATCAATAATTAAAGAAAGTAACTATTTTATAAATGGATTAAGTAAATCAACCACTGGATTAGGTAGATTTAAAACATTCTTGGAGTATAAATCCAAGAATGTAGGTATTGAATTTATTTTAGTAAATGAAGCATATACATCTAAAATAAATTGTTTAACAGGAAATATAGAATTTGATAGTTCTTTAAATAATCGAGAATTTGTTTATGAAAACATGATTATCGATAGAGATATAAATTCCTGTATTAATATTTTAAAAAAGTCGGGTTTTTGCTTAACCCAAGATTCTATAAAGAATCTATTGTTCAATAAAATGAATGAGTTAAAAGTTTATTAGAGTTATAATTATTTATAACTTTTTATACTTTTATCAAAGCATATATGGGTATTATTTTGTAATAATATTTAAATATTTTAAATCATAAATCCCATCTATCTTTTAGATGACATCTAACATATCCTGGATATTCAATCAAAGCCCCTGTTGTTGGATACATTTCTCTTAATTTTTTATTAAAATCACTATCTTCACTGATAGTTCCATTAGATAAAACATCATTCCATTGAACTAAACAATTATTTTTATGTGATAACAAAGCTGGTGACATAACAACACCATTTTTAACTTTACTTGATAACCACAAACTATCTAAACCTTCTATATTAATTGGTATAACTGTTTCATGTGTTTCCCATATATCATAATAGCCTAAAGTTGGATTTTCTTTAATATAAATATTATCATACCACATTTTATTAATAATCCAATCTAAACTAGAATTATTATTCCAATAATACATTAAATTCTCTAAATATTCAGGAATTATAAAATCATCTGAATCCATATAAGTAACAATTTCACCTGTTGAATTTAATCTACCAATTTGTCTTGGAAATCCTCTATAATAAATAGAATTATTATCACTTTTATACATATGTGATTCACTTTTTTCAATATAAAAGAATTTTATTCTAGAATTTTTATAAAAGTTTTCATTGTATAATCTTTTGGTTATATCACAACCATCTGAAACTATTACTAATTCACTATCTATATAAGTTTGTTCTAAAAAACTATTAACAGCTCTTATAAATTTATATTCTGGATTACTTCTTGAACCTGGATAGTCATATAAATATGACTGCATTATTACTGATATTTTCATTTTATATAAACTCCTATCAAACCAAAAATACCACCTATTATAGACCAAATAAAATCCAACCAATCAAATTTATGAATAGGTGAATAATAATCATATACTTCTTTTAAAAAAGAAATCACTACACAGATAATAGCACCATAAAATATATTAGTTATAAAAACTCCTATATAAAAAACAATTAAACCCCATATAAAATGATTAGCTTTATCTGCTTTTATAGTGAGTGAATTTAATATTTTTCCAAAAACCATATTATTTATATAATATATATACTATAAAAGTTTAAAAAACCAAATGACTAGAACTAGTAAATTAGCAGCAATTGCTTTGATATATAAAGATGGCTTATTCACTTCACCAGTGTTAGGTGTCTCAAGAAAAGACAATCCTAATGATATGGGAATGCCAGGTGGCAAAATTGATCAAGGTGAAACATTGTATAATGGAATGGTTAGAGAAGTTTATGAAGAAACTGGTCTTATAATAAAAGAAGGATTTCCTTTTTTTTATAAAGAAGATAACGAATATTTTGCCATGGTTTATCTAATAACAAAATGGGAAGGGATTATATCAACTAATGAAAAAGGTGTTGTTAAATGGACTAATTTCCGTGAATTAAACAAAGGAACATTTGGTAAATACAATCGAGATTTGGAAGAACATATAAAATGGTTTTTAAATTTTAAACTAAAATTAAATTAAATTATGAAATTAAAAAAGTATAATGATTTTTTAGAATCAGTAAGTGAAAAATATGATATTTTATTAGAAGCTAAAATTAACTTCTCAGCTAAATTTAAAGAAGTTTTAACTAATATAGATTCTCCTATAAGTAAAATATTATTAGATTTGGTTGATAAAGATGTTGATGTAAATACAAATTATATTGATATCAATCGTGATAAAAATGATATGATAACTTATAGACCTGATGATAAAATAAATAATTATGCTAAAGTTTTATATGTTAACAATTTATCAAAACATTTTGAAAACTTTTTTAAAAATCATAAAACAAATTTTGGAAAATTAGAAGAAGGTTTAATTGTTAAGATAATAGATAAAAGAACTACTAAAGAACATTTTTATACTGAAACAGAAATTTTTTTATTAGAGTGGAGAAAAGATGGTGAAACATATAATGCAATATTAAATAAAGAATCTTTAGAATTTGGTAAAGATATATTAAAACCAACCAATTTAAAAGTTGGTAGATTTGTGAAATCACTTTTAGATAAATCTGATAATAAATTAGATAATACTAAAATTGAAGAATTTGTAAATAAATACAAAACTGAAGTTTCTAAACTAGGTAATGTTTTTTCAAGATTTGAATTAGTAGAAGGGGAAGATATTAGACACTACTACCTTAAAGATAATTATGAATCTGAAAAACACACTCTTGGAAATTCTTGCATGAGATATGATGGTTGTCAAGAATATTTAGATATATATGTTGATAATCCAGATAGTGTAAAATTATTAATATTAAGATCAGATGAAGATTCTTCTAAAATATGTGGTAGAGCTTTATTGTGGAATGCAAAATCATCATCCAATGGGAACTTTCGATCTATCGATGGTAAATTTATGGATAGAATTTATGTAAATAATTCACCGGATGAAGAATTATTTTTAGAATATGCTAGAAAAAACAATTTTGCCTATAAATTAAATAATGGAGTTGAATATAAAGGTGAAATTTTATCACAATATAGAGATGAAATATATGTTGTTTTAGATAATTGCTATTTTGAATATTACCCATATATGGATACATTAAAGTATTATGACCCAAATTCTGGAAGATTATCATCCCTTTATGGATGTTATACTTTAGAATCAACAGAAGGATATCATACTTGTGTTGAATGTGGTGGTGATGGTGAAATTGAGTGTCAAAATTGTGATGGGAATGGTTATTTTGAATGTGAAGAATGTGATGGAAGAGGTAGAGTAGATTGTGATGATTGCAATGGCTCTGGTAAAGTTGATGGTGAAGAATGTAGTGAATGTAATGGTGATGGTGATTTAGAATGTAATAGATGTGGTGGTGATGGTTCTGAAGAATGTAGTGATTGTGGTGGAAATCGTTATGTTAGTTGCCCTAATTGTAGTTAAATTATAATTTTATAACCCTTATAACTAAATTATCCGAACCTTTTATAATTCTATGATAGACACCTTTTGGTATTCTAATCTGTTCAAATATTCTAATTGGCAATTCATTATCAAATTGAAATAACCAATCTGTTTCATATAATGGCTCAATAATCCTATCTTCTGGATCAATATGCCATGTCAAATCTTGACTATTTATATTTTGAGAAAATTCTCTAATAAAAACATTATTAGATATTTCCTTTTCATTAAATGGTAAAATATTATTCATAACTATCTGATTACCAATATCCTGGATATGTCTTATTATTAAATAGATAACCATAGCGGTTTAAACGACAGGCCCAGTAACCACTGGTCATTTTATCTTTCTTCAAATGGCATTGATGCCTAGCAGCAAATGCTTTTCTTGCTTTTGGATCAGAAACTTTTGCTTTTAATCCACCATGAACATCACCAAATGATATTTTTTTAATTTTACCAGTTTTTGGATTTTTAACATATACATAGTATTTTTTAGAACCACCTCTCATTGGATGATTTAATTCAACTTCTTTACCTTTATATTCAGCTTCATTTAAATTTTCAATAACTTCAAATGGTAAATCTAATGGTACTAATTCACCATTATACTCTTCAAATAAACCTATATCAGTTGATTTAAACAACTTAAAATCTACATCAGACAGTTTTATACTTTTATTATCAAAATTCTCTCTAGCTTCTTTTATAACAGATAAAAATTTATCCGAACCTGATCTAAATATATTTTCTGTAATTGGTAGAAAATTATCCAAATGATAATTTAATTCTTCTGAATATTCACTAAATGATTTTATATTTTTCATATGATATATATTAAAAATAATTTAAAATAAAAAACCCTAGTCTGAAAAACTAGGGTTTTAACTATTATATAATTTAATTATGCAATAGAATATTCTTTTTCTTCAACTTTATTTTCCAATCTAGTTCTAATTTCAGTTAATGTAGTTTGATTAAAAAACTCACCATCTTTAAAGATTACTTTTAATTCATTATCATCAGAATTTACTTCATCCCAAGAACATCTATCCTTTAAAATAAATCCACAATCTTGCTTAACAACTTTAATCAAACCAGTTGCTGATTTTTTAGTCCCATCATCAGTAATTGGATCTTTAAAAATATTAATACCTTCAACATCACCATTAACATCAATTTCAATATATGTAGCTTTTTGTGCCATACCATGTGTGTCTCTTGTTACCATCTGCAGTGAATATGAACCTACTCCTAAGACAATATTAGTAGTGGCAAAACCTTTTTGTGACAATCTTTCATAAATATTTTCAGCTCTTGTATAGTTGATCGAGTCGCCATAAATTGCCCCAATATGAGAATCTAATTTTTTATATCCAGTTGAAGTGGTTGTTCCACCAAAGATATCCCAAAGCAATTCAATCACACCTTTAGCCTCATATGAATCACCTTCTCCAAATGTATGAGAATTCCCACAAATAATATCAACAGGATCACCAGAATCAGGGCGAATTACCAATTTACCATCTCTTGCTAGAATTTCCTCTTTTAATACTTGACAATACTCAGTAAGAACTCTCCATAAATCCCAAGTGTCAGAAACTAATGATAAAATACCAGTTGGGAAAGTTTTTAATAAATATCTAAAAGTTTCAACCTCGAAATTACCAATCTTATCCCAAGAACCATCTTTAGTTTTAATGAAGAAACCTGTTAATGAACACATAATTGCATGTTCAGAAGCAATCACAGAATTAATACAAACCTCTTTCTCATCATAATACATTCTTGCTGCTGGTATAACTGGCAATGTATCAGAACCTCTAGAACAAGAAGCAAATCCTAACCCACTATTAACAATAGAAGATTTTCCACCCATTCCTCTCATTGAGAAATCATGATTTTGATAATCAACAAACCATAAATTTTCAGGATCAGTTTTTGTAATCCATTTTTTAGACAACTCTCTTAAAGAATAAGATAATGTAGCTGAAGTTGGTGCCTGCCAAGATTCAGCAGAATTAATAGTTTCCAAATAGTTAACTAACCAATCAAAAACTTGACCATTCAATGGTTTAGTATTTACAATAGTTGATAATGGAATTTTATAAGGAATTCTCTCACCTTCTGTTATTGCTCTAAATTCAATTGGCAAATAACCCAATTTGTGCAATTCTTTAAAATGATCAACATTAAATGGCTCACTTAACATTAACATATCTGTTAAATCTTTTCCAAATTGATCAATTTCTTCAATAGGTCTCTGGAAAAAATTAACATCCCAATCGTGTTTCATTTTACGCACCATCATTTGTTGACCAATAGAAACAACTTTACCATTGTTTGGACAGTTACTATGTTTACCACTTCTAGGTGTGAAATTTGATTGCATTAATACACTACCAACTGGCAACATTGGTTTATGCCCTGTTTTATACACATCTGTATAATAAATTTCTAAAAAGTTCATAATTTTTTTTTTATATTTATATAACAAATATAGTTAATTTTTTTTTAATTGTTTATATAAATGAATATAAAAATATAATATATACTTTATGAAATATGTTAAAAAATATAATTCCTTTATAAAAGAAAGTAAATCAATAGAAATTATTGATAAAGATATTTTAGATTGCTTTGATATAGATCAAAAATATTTAGTAAATATATCAGACACTAAAGATAATTCTATCAGAATTGATATAAATCTAGGTGAAGAATTTTCTTTAAGTGGTTTTAATATAACACCATCTTTTGAAATTAATAATAAGATGGAAAATGAATTAGATGATGCCATAACAAATATTGAAAAAAAATTAAAATTAAAATTAGATTTAATAATAATAACTTATGAATATGAACCAGGAAATGATTTAAATAGTGAAAAATCATCTATATCAAATTGGCAAAGAAAATTAAATAATATTAAAAAAGATAAAGTTATTAATATAGCAATTATCTTTATTTAAAAAAAAATAAATTAACATATGAGAAATTTATTATTCACCTTAATTATATTTTCAGTTTCATCTTGTGGTCCAGAATTGGTTTCAGTTGGTAAAGAAAATGTTAAAATGAAAATTATCAATAAAATTGATAATAAAAACAAATTAAAATTAAAAAACATAAAAAAAGATAGCATTTAGCTATCTTTTTTTATTTAAAATGATAACAGCTCGTCTGAAAGATTATCCTCTTCTTCATTTTGATTCTGAACAACATTACCATCATTCATAGGCTCAGAAACACCCATATCTACAGAAATGTAGCGTTGTAGTACATCAGTTAAAACGTCATTACCATTTCCAAATTGTTCAGAGTCTGAAATATTTTCTTCAGCTTGATTAATTTCTCTACCCCCATCAGTTAAAATGTCATTATCTTCTTGATAAATATGCCCATATGTGTGGTAATTTACACCATAGCTTCTTGTTCTCAATCTACGTCCAACTTGAATTAGTGGGTCATTGGGCATTTCTACTTCACTGATTTCTTCTAATCCTGGAAATGGTTCCGGTTCACTCTCTTCCTCTTCATATTGACCAACTTCTTCATAATAATTTTCCCATCTACCATTTGTATTTCTAGTTGTTCTAATGGTTCTTGTACTGTTAGAACAAGTATTATTATCAATATTAACATAACAAAGTGTATCCATATATGGGTAATAATCCAATTTAGCATTTTCTAATTTTACTACAATAATTGGTTTTATCTTTTTACCACCTTTTATTAAATTACAACCTGTGTGTGTATTTTGGTCTTCTTTAACCCAATAATCATTTTCTTCAGCCCAATTTTTAAACAACTTCACATCACTGTCATATCTTGTGTAAATTCTATCCATAAATTTACCAGGAACATCATCTAATAAACAATCCCATAAAATAGCTCTTCCTTTAATTTTATCTGATTTATAAACACCATCAATGATTTCACCACCATCAGCATAAAGAATTAACATTTTAACATTAGAATTATTAGAATAAATGTTAAAATAATCATCTGGTGATTTAGACATACAAGAGTTGTTCAATGTTCCGGATGATTCATTATCATAATAATTTTCATTTTTATACCACTTTTTAATATCATCACCACTAACTACATCAAATCTTGACATAACATTAGAAACAATATCATAAGTTGATTTATATAGATTTACAAACTCTTCTAATTCTGAATCACTAACACTTATTTGACTAGATAGTAATATTCTAATCAATTTACCAATTTTAATATTATTTCTATTGAAATTTACATCAATAGGTGTATAATTAGAATCATACCAAATACTTGATTTGACAGTGTTTTCATTATAAACCTTATAAACACCCTCTTTATTTATAACACCAAGTTTACCAGTTCCCTCATTTTTAAAAAGAATATAAACATTATCTGATATATTAGATTTTGCCTCAGCTAAAATATATCCATATTCACCATTTGAAACATTATATGCCAATGGTGAAGTATTATCAAAACCAAGTCTTTCAAAGATATTTATATTCTTATCACTATTTATAATCAATCTTCTATTATCATTTTCAACTACATATAATTGATTACCTTTAGAAATTATTTCATTTGCTTTATCAACAGGTGTGAATGTTAAAAAATCCTTTGTTTTACCAATATCAATATAATTATGTTTAATAACACTTTCAGTATTTACTATACTAATAAGTGTTTTTGAAATTTTGTTATCTTTCATTGTCAAAAAGATATTCATTAATTCTTTTGAGAATTTCAGTTTTTCCATATTTTAAAATTTTACACAAATATAAAAAATTAATTTTAAATATTAATATATAATCTATGAAAAATTTAAAATTATTTAATGAATATTCTCATTCTGTTATCAATGAGAATGTTATAATACCAAATTCTTATTTAGAATTTTTAGATATGTTGAAAAAATTTAACATTAATACATCATTATATGGTACTGGTACATTTAAAACACTAGGACATTTATACCATGAAATAGAAGAGGGTGAAACAAATTTATCAGAAGAAAATGGTGGTTTGGTTAGAAAAGTAGAATTCGTTGGTGCTAGAATTTTATATAAATTAGATGGTAAGTGGATTAGACTTTATGAAGCTAAACAAGTTTTCAAAGATGGTCGTGTTAGAGAAAGAAAGAATATGCCATATTCAGCGGCAGAAAAATTTAAATCTGGAGAAGACCATAAAGAAGTTTTAGTAAGAGGTATTAAAGAAGAATTAGGATTAGATATTAAAAATGATCAATTTTCATTTTATAATAAAAAACAAATTGAAAACAATGATGATTATCCTGGAATCAAATCTTTCCACATTGGATATGAATATCTAGTAATATTAAATAATGAACAATATAATCCAGAAGGTTATATTGAAAACCAAGTTGATAAATCTGTTTATTTTGAATGGAGAGAAATTAAATATTAAAAAAAAAGCCACTTTTAAAGTGGCTTTTTTTATAGAAGTTCTTCAGAATCTGCTGGTAAAGTAATTCTTACCAACTGTCTCTCAACATCTTTTTCTATTGGCAAAGACTCATGAATAAAAGTACTATTTCCCCAATATAATGTGTTTGGTTTAAGATTGTAACTTTCCATTTTAGAAAGATCAATATGTGAACAATCACCACCTTGATTTGGTTCACCTTCAAATTTACCATTCCAAGCTTTACATGCTTCATATGATGAAATTATCAACATACCCCCTTTATCAGAACAATATTGTTGAACATGTTTTTCTCTTGGTAAAACTCTACCATCTTCACCAGTTAACCAGCCGCCGCCGCCACCCCATCCAAATAGGTAGTTACCATCAACATGAGCACCACCTCTTCTATGAGATTTCCCAGCTTTAACTAATTTTTCATCAATAGTTATGTAGGCTTTACCAGTTTTTTTAGGAGAATGTGATATAATCTCTTTCAAAGTTTCATTCCATCTTTCATATCCTTCAGGCATTTTAGGATTTTCAATAAGGAATTCATGCATATAAACACGATCACCTCTATAATCTGGTAAATTTATTTTTCCAATTTCTTTAGATTTGCTAAACATAAATTATAATTATTTTTTAATAGTTATCATAAAAATATTTTTTCAAATCTTTCTCTGAAAACTCATCTCTTAATTCATTATACATTTCATAAGATGATTTGTTTTTTTTATTTTTGCTAATATAAGATTCTATTTTTTCAATTTTATCATCTTTTTTAGCCTCATTAATTTCACTAAATTTTCTAATTTTCATAATTTAATTTTTATTTTTATATATTAAATTAATTAAACAAAAAATTATATACCTAATTCCTTTAATCTATTATTTCTATGTTTTTTATAATTGAATTTTATCTGTTTTTCAAAAACAGTCGCATACTTTAATTTACCATCTTCATTAAGATAAGATATATAAAAAGAAGAACGATATATTTTTTCAATTTTAGCTTCAAAAATATACTTATCTTTTGTTGTAAATATTACATCATCACCATTTTCAAACTCCTTCATAACCAACATCTATTTTCAATTCACTACTTTGAGATGCAGTGTTTGCTAATAAATCAGCTCTTTCATTCCCATCATGACCATTATGACCCTTGACCCAAGTATATCTAACATTAAAATTCTTTTCTATTTTTAAAAATCTTAACCATAAATCTTTATTCTTTTTATCTGCAAAATTAGGCTTTCTAACCCAATTATAAACCCAACCCTTTGTAATAGAATCTAAAACATATCTTGAATCTGAATAAATATGCACAGGACAGTCATTTCTTTTAATAGATTCTAATGCCACAATAACAGCCATCAATTCCATTCTATTATTAGTTGTTAATTTATATCCACCTGATATTTCCTTTTCCTTTCCATTAAATTTCATTAATATACCATATCCTCCTTTACCAGGATTACCTTTGGATGCGCCATCAGTAAAAATTTCTATTATTTTTTCATTCATAATACAAATATATAATTTTTAAAACAAATAAACAAAATTAAAATATATAATCTATGAATGTATTAAGTTTATTTGATGGTTTATCTTGTGGGCAAATTGCTCTTAATAGGGCTGGTATAGAATATTTAAATTATTATGCAAGTGAAATTGATAAACATGCAATTAAAGCTGCTCAACACAATTTTCCAAATACAATACAATTAGGTGATATTACTAAATTAGATACTAATATTTTACCTAAAATTGATTTACTATTTGGTGGCTCACCTTGTCAATCGTTTTCATCAGCTGGTAAAAGAACTGGTTTTGATGGCAAATCTGGTTTATTTTATGAATATGTCAGAGTTTTAAATGATGTTAGAAAAGTAAACCCTGATGTTTTATTTCTTTTAGAAAATGTTAAAATGAAAAAAGAATGGCAAGATATAATAACAGAAGAACTTGGTGTTGATCCAATTGAAATAAATTCTTCTTTAGTAAGCGCACAAAATCGTGTTCGTTTATACTGGACTAATATACCAAATGTAGTTCAACCAATTGATAGAAATATAAAATTGATTGATATATTAGAAACTGATGATATGTTAAATCCATCGGCTATAAGAGGTAGGAAATTAAATAAAGCAACTATATTAGGAAGAAGATTAAATTCAAATGGTAAAAGAGAAGATTATAATAAAGAAATTCCTATTACACAATGTTTAGAAGTAAGGGCAAGTAATGTTGATAAATCAAACTGTTTAACAACTGTTTCAAAAGATAATGTGTTGACAACTATGCCAATTGGTAGACACCCAAATGCCTTTAAAGATAATCTCCCATTTAGATATTACACTATTAAAGAATATTGTAGATTACAAACTATACCAGATGATTATTTCCCAAATACAATATCTGATTCTCAAATAAGAAAAATGGTAGGTAATGGGTGGACTGTTGATGTCATAGCACATATTTTTAAAAATATTGAATAATAATGGAAATAAAAAATGTTTTAAGTTTATTCGATGGTTTATCTTGTGGACAAATTGCTTTAAATAATTTATCTATAAAATACAAAAACTATTATGCATCTGAAATTGATAAAAATGCAATAATAGTTACACAAAATAATTTTCCAAATACAATCCAATTAGGAGATATTACCAAGTTAAAAACTGATGATTTACCTGAAATAGATTTATTATTTGGAGGTTCACCATGTCAATCCTTTTCAAAAGCAGGCAATGGTAAGGGGTTTGATGGTAAATCTGGTTTATTTTGGGAATATGTTAGAATTTTAAGAGAAGTTAAGCCAAAATATTTTCTTTTAGAAAATGTTAAAATGAAAAAAGAATGGCAAGATATTATCACAAAAGAATTAGGTGTAGAACCAATTGAAATTTGCAGTAGCAGATTTTCAGCACAACAAAGAAAAAGATTATACTGGACTAATATAAATGTAGATTTATCAAAACTACCCTCATCAAATGAAACTATTGCAGATGTTTTAGGTTTAAATATAATAAATCAAAGAACTAATAAAATTATAATGAATAAATCTGATGTTGAAGTTAAAGTCAGAAAATATGAAATAGATAAAAAAGAATTAGGAATTTTTTTAAGACAACATAAAAATAAAACTATAAAAGAAATATCTAATTATTGCAATGCACCTAAAACAATGGTTGAACATTGGTTTAGATTAGATAATAGTTTTTCAATACCTGATGCTGAATATTGGTTTAAACTAAAGGAGTGTTTAAATATAACTAATGATAAATTTGATAATAAAATAACAGAATTTGAATACAAATTATCAACTTTTGATATGAGCAAAAGATTCTATCATATAGATGGTAAACACCCAACATTAACCACAAACTCCGGAAATAAAATGAATATAACAAATGGTAAAGAACTTTTCAAATTAACACCAAATCAATGTGAAAAATTACAAACAGTTCCGATTGATTATACTAATTATGTTTCAGATAACCAAAGATATAAAATGTTAGGAAATGGGTGGACGGTTGATGTCATAGCACACATTTTTAAAAATTTAAAATAACAATATGAGTAAAATTAAAAATGTTTTAAGTTTATTTGATGGCATATCTTGTGGTCAAATAGCTTTAAATAAAATAGGTATAGAATATGATAATTATTTTGCTTCTGAAATTGAAGATTCATCTATTAAAGTCACAAAAAAAAATTATCCAAATACAATCCATCTAGGCAATGTTTTAGATATCAATGTGGAAAATTTACCAAAAATAGATTTATTAATTGGTGGCAGTCCTTGTCAAAGTTTTAGCAACTCTGGTAAAGGAGATGGATTTAATGGCAAGAGTGGTTTATTCTGGGAATATGTTCGTGTTTTAAATGATTTGAAAAAATCAAATCCAAATATATTGTTTCTTTTAGAGAATGTAAAAATGCGAAAAGAATGGAAAGATATTATAACAGAAGCTTTAGGTGTAGAACCAATTGAAATTAATTCAAAAGTATTTGTACCACAAAATAGACCAAGATTATATTGGACTAATATAAAAGTTGAAAATATACCTACTACTTATAACCATTGTTTAAATGATATCCTAGAACAAGCAAGTGATGAATATTATCTAACTGATAAACAATTATCAGCTTTAGATTTAAACTATAAATGGAGTGAAAATGAAATAATAAGACACAAAGCAGGTAAACACCAACAAGATAATGTATATAGACATGATGGTATAATGTGTTGTTTATCAGCCTCATCACATGGTGCAGCTAGACATTTAACAAAAACATATCTACCAAATGGGATGATTAGAAGATTAACTGAAAATGAAGTAGAAAAATTACAAGGAGTTCCAATCGATTATACATCTGGTGTTTCTTCTTCTAAAAGATATGAAATGTTAGGAAATGGGTGGACAGTTGATGTCATTACACACATTTTTAAAAATTTAAAATAAATATATAATTTTATGAATATAATATACCCTGGTAAAAAACCATTAGCAATAGTTGCTGATACAAACCCAACAAAAAATACAGAAGTTTTATTAAAAACTTTAGATAATAATGGTTGGGATAATATATTAATAGGAGAAGGTGTTAAATGGGAAGGTTTTATTACAAAAATGAAACTGTATGCTGAATACTTAGAAACAATCGACCCTAATAGATTATGTGTTACTTGTGATGGTAGAGATGTTTTATGTGTTAGATCACCATTAGCTTTTGAAACTGGTTTTAATGAATTTAATAAGCCAATTGTTGTTAGTATGGAACTTTTATGCAATGGATTTATTGAATTTAATGAAGGTGGGAATTGTGTAGAATTAAATGATTATTGGTACTATTATTCTAATGAACTACCTACAAGACCTAAAAGACAATTTGTAAACACAGGACTTATTATAGGAAAAGCTAAAGATTTATTAGAAATGTATAATTGGTGTATAAATTGGGTAAATGATGGAAATATCAATGATGATCAAATTGCAATGGGGTATTATATGAATAAATTTCCTGAAAAAGTAGGAGCTGATTATAATATTAAACTATTACATTCATCAACATTCGGTGTTAACTGTGCTAGTTCAGGTGATGACCAATGGGAAGATTCACCATCTATTTCTCAATTTTTAGGACATGGTGCTTTTTTCTTACACATACCTGGAATAGAAGGTAGTAAAGGAAATGGTTATGTTTATAACATGGCAAAAGATATAGTAAATGCTGGTTATAATAAAACTAATTTTTTAAATGTTTACAAAGTAGGTGAAATAGGTTGGAAACAAAGATATCCAATAAAATAATTTAATAATTTAATATATAAATAAAAATATATTATAAGTATGAAACATTTAAAAAATTTTAACCTCATAACAGAAAGTAAAATAGTTGATAAACAATTTGAATTTGGTGATCATCTAATGGAAATAATATCAAAAGATAATCCTATTATTTTCGATATTGATGATGTTATGTATGAAATTTCAGATATACTAGGACATGATGTTGTCCCTTGTTATTCTTTACTTGTATATAAAAATGGTCAAAAATTAGTGATAGGATTTGATATACATCAAAAATCATGGTGGGATTATCTTGGAATGGTAGAAGAAGATTATGGTGATTTAAAATCAGATTTAAAATATGCTCAAAAACTTTTAAATAAAATTAGAAAAGGAAGATTTACTGATATTAGATTAGAAGTAAATTATCAATATACAAACCCAAGTAATGATTTTAAACCAATTGATATAGATGAAAAATTATCTATAGCTATTAAACAAGTTATAAAACAATTAACTAATATTGGTTGTGATGTAGAAAATATGGCAGATGATTCTAAGCATTTTCAGGTTATAAAAGCTATATTTCCAATTAAATTATCTTTACCAAATGAAATAAATATATTAGATGGAATACCTGAAGATTTAATAAAAGATTTTAAACAATTTATATCTGATTATAAAATAGATGATGAAGGTGTCAATAGATTAAATAATCTGTTAAGAAAAAGTAAATTTAAAAAATAATATATAAAAAAATATTGCATATTAAAAAACTTTTATTAAATTTGCAATATAATTAAAAAAGGAAAATAAAAATTTAATATATAACATAATGAAAACAATTAATAAAAATAAACATTTTAGTAATTCAAGTTGGTTTAGCAACAAACTTGGGTCTGGAATTATATTTTATATTAATTAATATTTTATAAAATATTTTTTTTAAAACCCAAGTTTAATTTAAACTTGGGTTTTTTTTATTTTATAAATTCATATGGTGTGTTTAGCTCAGAGGAAGAGCGTTGGTTTGTGGAACCAAAGGTCGGGATTTCGAAATTCCTAATACACCCTAAATCGTGGTTTAAGCTAATCTGGTGAAAGCGATTCCCTGAAAAGGAATAGAGCTCGGATCGTAACCGAGCGTTCCGACCAACAACCTCCTTCCGTTAAACCAGAACCAGTGTAGTAATAAATCACACAAAAATACTTAATTGAAACAACAACATAGTTGTTCCTAAATATGTGAGGATAAAATAAAAATCTCATAGCATAAAATAGGAGAATTCAACTTATTTATATATAGTAGATGAGTAGTTGTAAATTTTGTAATAAAGAATATATTGGAGGTAATAAAAAAAATGATGTATTAAAGCATCAAAAATATTGTTTATTAAATCCAGATAGAGAAAAATATATATGTGATAAATGCAATAAAGAGTATGATAAAAGACATTCTTTAATTGGACATAAAAAAAGTTGTGGTAAAACTTTCATTAAGAAAGAGATAAAAAAAGAGATTAATAATCATGAATGTAAATATTGTCATTCAATTTTTGATTCAGGATTAAAATTGGGAGGACATATTAATAGTTGTAAAAAAGATCCAAATTATGAAGAAAAATTAAAAAGGAAAAAGGAAAAATTATCAATGGCAAATAAAGGAAAAAAACTATCAGAAGAAACAAAAAATAAAATTTCAAAAAGTAGGAAAGAGTTTTTATTAAACAATCCTGATAAAGTACCTTATTTGTTAAACCATAGTAGAAATGAGTCTTACCCAGAGAAGTACTTTTGGAGTATTTTTGAAAAACAAAATTTAGGAATAATAAGAGATTTTAGAATTGGTTTATATGAGTTGGACTTTTCAATACCTGATAAAAAGATAGATATTGAAATAGATGGTGATCAACATTATTATGACACTAAAATATTACAAAGTGATATTAGGAGAAATAAATATTTAGAAGAATTAGGTTGGGATATTATAAGAATAAGATGGTCAGATTATAAAAAAATGGATAATAAATCAAAAGAAGAATATATAATTGAATTATTATCTTATATAGATGAGTTAATATTAAAAAAAATCAACTATTAAAATAATAGTTAAGATAAATACAGGTGAGGTTGAGGTAACCGGTGGATCTCCAAAATCCATGTCGAGCAAGTTCGATTCTTGCCATCTGTGCAAATAGAAAGTAAACTAGAAGGGTTTCTAGCACCACCTGCTAAGTGAGTGGTTCCTTAATTGGAATTGGTTTCGAATACTATGCTTTCTGCAAACTTTTTTAATATGTGGAAATATAATACAACAAATTGTTATAAATGTGGAAATGATTTAAAAAATAATTATGAATTTTCAATACCATTTGAAAAAAATGATAATAATAATAATAATAATAATAATAATTATACCAATTTATATCCAAAATTTAATATGAATATAACTGTTTGCAAAAAATGTTATAGGAATTGGAAATTAAATCTAATTGGTATTTAATTTTTAATAAAACTGAAAATAGTATTTGTTCCATAATTTGAAAAAATATTAAAACCATTTTTTAATATTTCATTATTCCTTCTAGAATTAATAAAAATCTTCCTTGATATAACTAAACAATCTTTAGGAATTTTATCATAGATTTTATCATTTATATAATCAGGGAATAAAGTATTATCTATATAAATAATAGTAGCATCAGATAAATCACAATTTAAAATATTATCATTTATAAAAATTATATTACCATTTTCAATATTAAATCTTTTTTTAATATCAATTGATTTATTAAATCTTTCAAGACTATATTCAATACCACAAGATTTTTTTATATTATATTTTAAACCTATATGATAAACAATCTTTCCAACACCTGAACCTAAATCATAAAAAACAGTATTATTATTGAAATATTTTTTATAATATTCTACTAAACTCTCAATTGATTCATAACCTGTTTCACCATATCCTTCACTACCAACAGATGATAAATCAAAAGATGTTTTATTATAAATATTGTATGAATCTATTGAATAGATTTTTTTAATTATATTAATCATAATATATATTTATAACCTTTTATTTTTTTGAAATTTTTAATTTCTTTTGTAAAATAAATAGTAATTATAGTTTCATCAAAATAAAAACCATTATCATAATTATATTCAGAATATTCAATTGATTTATAAACCATATTATAATTTTTAACAAAATCTTTAATGAAATTTCTAATATCATTAGAATTAGGCTCATATTCAAAAGTATATGATATATATGTTCTATATTCATCAAATGAATATTCACTGAAATATTTTTCTATTATATTATCAGATTTTATTTTATCTATAAAACACATCCAATCCATTATTTAAATATAGTAAAATTTACTAAAGTTTATTTATCATCTGATTTACTTTTAGAATCAGAACCAAAAGATTTTACATTTTCCCAAGTTGTAAGACCAAGTAAAGAAAGTATAAAAGCGAAATCTATCATTAAAATTTGTGGCAAAAGATTAAAATCATTATTATGATAACATGATGATAACCATTTCATATGTGCATAAACAACAACTGCTGTTATAGTAAAAGCTGTTAATTTTCTAGCTGAAAATCCACTTTTAGAATTTGTAAAAGAATGCCATATATGATCAAAAAATTTATTCATAATTTATATATTAATTTATTTAAAACATTTTTTACAACCTGGATAATGAAATGGCATATCACCAGACAATTGACCACCCATACCTAACTCTAATAAATAATATTCATGTTCATCACTTGCTTTATAAATTTTATAAGCTTCATTATTAATAACAAATATTCTATATTTAGGTTTATTCATTTGATAATATATTTTCATATTATTAGAATATCTTTTATTAGAATATTTTTTATCAGAACTACAACTAATTATCATAAAAATTATTAAAAATATATATCTCATATTCTATATATTAGATAAAAATTTGTAAAAAAAATAAAATAATTTAAATAATTTAAAAAAAATTCATATATTTGTATAAATAAATGAAAAGGGAGAAAACTTTTTTAATATATAGTATATAAAAATATATCGCGGGGTAGAGCAGTTAGTCAGCTCGCCAGACTCATAATCTGGAGGTCGGTGGTGCGAATCCATCCCCCGCTACTAAAAATAAAAATAAAAATGAGAACAATTATCAACATAGAAGCAATAGGTTATGCATATGAGGCGGGGAGCTTTGTAAGTGGACTGTTTTTGTCTGTTGAGTAATTGAATATTACAAAATATGATAAACCCAGTCTAATTAGACTGGGTTTTTTTTTGTTTATATATGGTCCGTTAGTGAAGGGGTTAACACGTATCACTTTCTATGATAAGGCATGGGTTCGAATCCCATACGGACTACAAATTGGGCTGATGGTGAAGATGGCTATCACAGGAGATTTGCATTCTCCAGTCCCGAGTTCGATCCTCGGTTGGTCCACAAAAATATGCCGGTGAACGGGTGGAAGCCAGGTCTGTAAAACCTTTGCTCGTGGGTTCGATACCCACCAACGGCACATATTGGTAAGTAGCTTAGATGGTAAAAGCATGTGTCTTATACACACAAGATAGTGGGCTCGGTACCCACCTTACCAACAATAAAATTGCAGGTATCGTATAATGGTAGTACAGGGCACTTCCAATGCTCAGATGTCGGTTCGATCCCGGTTACCTGCACAAAATGAAAAAAAGAATAGTTGGTATAGCTTCTTTACCAGAAAGGGAAGAATGTTTAAAAGAAACAATTGATAGTTTATATAATCAAGTTGATAAAATAATTATTGGTTTAAATAATTATGATAAAATACCAAATTTTTTAAATAAAGATAAAATTGAATCATATCTTTTAGATAATTCATTAGGTGATGCTGCAAAGTTTTATAAAATAGAAGATTATAAAAATCATTATTATTTTACATGTGATGATGATATTATCTACCCTGATAATTATTGCGATATGTTAATTGAAAAATCTACTAAATTAAATTCAATTGTTGGTGTTCATGGTGTTAATATAAAATATCCATTTTTAAAATATTATTTAAATAGAACAATATATCATTTTAATAATGTTTTAACATATGATTTAGAAGTAGATATATTAGGAACTGGAACTTGTCTAATAGACACATCTTTATTGGATTTAAAATTAGAAACATTTAAAATTCCAAATATGGCTGACATTTGGTTAGCAGACTTTTGTAAAAAAAATAATATAAAATTATATACAATAGAAAGAAAAATGAATTGGTTGGAATATAATTCAAATATGAAAGAAAATTGGACAATTTATGATCACCATAAAGGAAATGATAAAATACAAACTAATATAATAAAACAATGGAAGTAAAAACAAAAACAATATTACAAGGACAATTAAAATCTAGTAAATTAATTTTAAAAAAAGATTTAAAGAAAGATTTGAAAATTTTAAAATTATTGAAAAAATTATTAAAGAATAAAAAATAATTTTTTATTTTTATATATTAATATATAATATATGAAATGGTTAAAAACATATGAAGGTTTTTTTGATTTTTTCAAAAAGAAAAAATCTGGCGATGATGAAATTGCCAAAACATATATAAAAAGATTAGAACATCTAAAATCTCATTTAGAAAAAGGTAATAATTCACCTTATAATATATTAATTAATACAGAAGGCACTGAAGAAGGTGAACAATATTATACAAGATATATGGTTAAATTTGATGATAGCCCTATTAGAATTTCACATGTTGCTGCTGATGAAAAATATAGTGCTGGGTGGAATCAAGAATCACAAAAAGGTTTTATCAATGACGGTGCAGTTGAAAAGAATAATCGTATTTTTTACAGATTATATATTGAAAATGTAGATGAATCAGTCATAGCCGATGTTAGTTTATTAGAGGAATTATTTGAATTAATTGATTGGTGTTTTAAAAAAAATAAAGAAAACACAAGAATAAATAAAATAAAAGGTGATATAAATCCAGCTGCTGATTTACTTGATGATGGGATTTGGGGAGATTTACCTATCAATGATAGGTGATTTTTCATCTTTTGGTAGATTTATCTTACATTCAAATATAAAACTAGTTTCATATTCTAATCTTATTTTGTTATAAAATATTTTAGCATCATTATATGATATAAAGTCACCAACTCTTAACATATAATTAGGCATATCCGCAACCATATAAGTTTCAATTTTAGGATATTTTTTAATAAATTCTATTCTTTTTTTAAGAACATCTTTTTTATTATAACTATGGTAAAGATGTATTCTATAACCATATTTACTAATAGGTTTCTTTATTATTGTATCTTGTTTAACTATACTATCTTGTGATAATCCTATTTTAAATATAAATGAAAAAAGTATTATTATAATATATTTCATAGTTTTTCTTTCATCCTTTCCACATAAGAACCATCTCGAGTATCTATTTTAACAACCTCACCAACATTTATAAAATATGGGACTTTTACAACTGCTCCACATAATAATTTAGCTGGTTTAGTCTGTGTAGATGAATCAGTTTTCATCCCTGGTTCTGTTTCAACAATCTCATTTATTATAAATATTGGCAATTCAACCATTAAAGGAGTTTCTTCATCAACATGAAATAAAATAGAACAATTCATACCTTCTATTAAAAACTCTTTTTTATTTATAAGTTTACCTGATATATTTATCTGCTCATAATCTTCATTATTCATGAAAACATAGTTATCATTTTCTTTGTATAAAAATTGATATTCTCTATTTTCAATTCTAACAATATCTATTTTGTGTCCAGCTGAAAAGGTATTTTCAATTATTTTACCAGTTTCAATTAATCTCATTTTTGTTCTAACAAAAGCCGAACCCTTACCAGGTTTAACATGTTGGAATTCTATTATTTGACATAGTTTGTCATTAAATTTTATACATAAACCATTTTTAATATCAGATGTAGTTGCCATTGTTTCAAATTCATTTTAAATAAATTATATATTATATTTAATATATAGTTTTAAATTAAGAATTTAATATTTAATATATAAAAATATAAAAATAATAATAATTATGAAATACATAAGGGATTATAACTCATTCAAAAACAACAATAAAGTTAATGAAGAATTTTTAGGAGCAATTGCTAAATTTTTCGGAAATTTATATAACAAATCTAAACAAAAAATGGCAAAAATCAAGGGTTCACAAGAAATACAAGTTGTTTTTGATAAATATTTAAAAATTATAAATACCCAATTATCAAAAACTGCAGATATTGATTTAAATCTATCAGCTGCTGCTGATACAACACCTACAAAAGAATCATTATTAACAGAGGCTGATGCAATTGGTGATATTCCTAAAATAGATGGAAAAGAAAGTGATGATTTAGGAAAGGAAAGTCCAGCTGAACAAAAAATGGATGTTGATAAGCTTAAACAAAAGAAAACAATAATGGAGCAAATTGTTAAGAAAAATGTTGAAATGGCTAAAAAAGAAATGAATAATATCTTAACTAAATATGGTGGGTCAGCTAAAAATCCTCAATTAGCAGTTGTTGTTGATAATATGATTAATCAATTTGATTTAGAATATATGAATGCACAACTTAGATATTTAGATAAAGCAGGTGATAAAACACTAGTTGGACCAATTCAAAAACAACGAGATATAATAATGAAGAAGCTTGATAAAAGTTGGAATGAGATTGAAAAAGCAACAGCTGGTTTTGATTATAATGGTAAAAAATATCCAATTGGTGATGTTCTATATAGATATAAATCTAATGATGGTATTAGAGTTGTTAAACTAGTTAAAATTGATGAAAAAGACCCTAAAAAAGTAATTGCTAAATATGTTGATGGAAAAGAGGGTGAAGGAACAATAGGAAAAGAACAATCATTTGATTTAGAAAAAGTTGATTTTGATTTTAATCCTAAAGTTAATGATAAATATATGTATTGGAGCAACAACAACCAATCTAAAATTGAAGTTGAAGTTTTAGCAGAACCAGATGAAAAAGGTTTAACAAAAGTAAAAACTGGTGAAACAGAATTTAAAGTTTATTCAGGTGGTTTAATAGATATTAAAGAAGGTCAAGATAAACCTGAAGGACAAGGTCAAGATAAACCTGAAGAATAATTAAAAAACCCTATCTAAATTTAGATAGGGTTTATTTTTTTTTATAAAAAATAAAGTTTATTGAAAAATAATTTGTAAATTTATAGAAAATATAATTTATGAAAAATTTAGATTTAACTAACTTAGAAAATTCAGATATTAAATATAAAATATCAAAATTCCCTGATGGTCAACAAGCTATCACTCTTGATTTAGAGAATACTAATTATGAAACAACCTCACAATCAGTAACTATTAAAAGTAGATTAAACTCTTTTTTAGATTTAGAGTTAATTATATGTGCAAATCAAGCTTTAATTGAACTTGGTATTAAAAAATCAGAATTTCGTCTTAAAGAAATAAATTTATATGTCCCGTACTTCATCGGCGGACGTTCCGATAGAAAGTTCTTAAATGGTCAATCAAATTATCTTAAAACTGTAATCTGTCCAATCATTAACTCTCAAAATTTTAATAGAGTTACCATTCTTGATCCTCATTCAGATGTTTTAGAAGCTTGTATCAACAATTTTGATAAGATAACAAATGTAGATTTTGCAACAACTGCTATTAAATCTCATATAACAGGTGATTTGACTTTAATTTCACCAGATGCTGGAGCTCTTAAAAAAATATATGATGTTTCAAAATCTATCAATTGTAAGAATGTTATAGTTGCTAATAAATTGAGAGATATGGAAAGTGGTAAAATTATTAGAACAGATGTTCCTGGTCTTGATGACACACCTGGTCAAAAAAACTTTGTTATATGCGACGACATTGGAGATGGCTTCGGAACATTTATACAAATTGCTAAATCAATAAGAAATACACGACCAAAAGAAATATTTAATGATATGATTTGTTTAGTTGTAACTCACTCTATACAAGAAATTGGATTAAAAAATGCGTTAAAATATATTGATTTAATCCTTACTACCAATTCGGTAAATGATTATAATATTGATAAAGTAAAAATATACAATGTCTTTTAGGTACAAGTAATAGTTTTATATATATGATAAATATATGTGACTATGGTAGAACTGAAAAAGAAAAAAAATCAAATTAAATGGACTGATGAAAAGAAAAAATATTTAATTGATAACTATGAATATGGAGATTTAAATGAGATTTGTGAGTATATAGGCTGTACTTACAAATCCATCAAATCAATGGCTAGAATTTTAGGAGTTAAATCTCTAAAAGATAAAAACCATTATAAACTTAAAAAATTGTTAGATGATAATATTTACAATTATTATTGGTGGGGTTATATTTTGGCAGATGGTCATATTAACAATAGAGGATCATTAAATATTTCTATATGCGATAAAGATAGTGAACACTTATTAAAACTTTGTAAATATTTAAATATTAATATGAATCGTAGGTTCATTAAAACTGAATATAGTGAGGGTTTTCAATCATTTTTATCTTGTCAGGATGCAGTGTATGGTAGCATTTTGAAAAATAAATTGGGCATTTCTAATAAAAAGACATATAACTGTATAGATTTTAGTTTTATTGATAATAAAGATTTACTAATATCATTGATTATAGGATTTTATGATGGTGATGGATGTATTAGCAATTATGATAAAAATAAACAAATAAGATCTATTAAAATAGAATGTCATAAAAATTGGGATATTTTTTTTATAATGTGCAAAGATAAATTAAAAGAATATTTGAATATAGATTCCACTATTCGATTTACTAAAAAGGATTCTGTTATTTTATCCATAAGTAAAAAAAATAATATAGAGATTTTAAAAAAATATGCAATAGATAATAATCTACCAATAATGACTAGAAAATGGATATAAAAAGTTTAATTACTTTTAACCTACTGTTACAAAGTCCTTTTTTCTAGGAAATCCCCCTGGTAGTTTTTTATCATTTGTTATATATAGTGCAGTTTATTAACTAAAAATAAAATTATGCTTTGGAATAGAATGAAAAAATTAAAAGAAAAACAAGAAAAAGAATATCTTAAATTAAATAAAAAATTTTTAGAAAAACATCAAATAGTTTGTGACTATTATGTACCAAAATATTTAGTTGGTATTGGTTTGCAACCAATATCAGAAGAAGGGTTTGAGTACCAACGAAGAATGAAAAACTTTTTTGGTGAAAAATACGGACAATTACCAAAATCTTTTAATCCTTTTGCTGGTATAAATTATGGTTTTGATAAAAATTTAGATCACCATCCAGTTGAAAAACTTATGGAATTATACAATCAGATAGAAATCGTTTTTCCCGAACCCTTTATATAAGTGAAAAAGTAGCATTGTGTATAATTATTATAAATATGTTACCTGCTGGTGCGGTTAATTTAGGATAAACTTGATACGAAGAACGAAACAAAAATTTTAAATAAAAAGAAGGGATGGCAAAAATAAATTTAGATAAATATTACACATCAATAGAACTTGCAAAACATTGTATTGATGTAGTAAATAAATTAGGATTACAAATAACCGAAACTATTGAGCCAAGCGCAGGGAATGGAAGTTTTAGTTTACAAATACCAAATTGTATTGCTTATGATTTAGAACCCGAACACGAAAGCATAATTAAACAAGATTTTCTAAAACTTGAATTGCCTTATAAAAGTGGGAGGTTATTTATCGGAAACCCACCATTTGGAACAAGGAACACATTAAGTGTAGGGTTTTATAAACAAGCAACCAAAATGGGTGATTACATTGCTTTTATACTACCAGTGAGCCAATATAAAAACAACCAACAAATGTATGAGTTTGATTTAATTCACTCGGAAGTATTACCATTGATTGAATATAGTGGTATTGAATTATTATGTTGTTTTAATGTGTATAAAAGACCTGAAAATGGCATAAACACAAAAGCAACAGATTACAAACTGAATGATGTGTTTGTTGGAGAATATCGTAGAGGTGGGACATATAAAATACCCGAAACTTTTGATTTTGCAATGAACACCTACGGAGCAAGTATTGGAAAAGAAGTTGTAGAAATAGGAACATTTTGCCAAGAAAACTATGTGATTGTTAAAAACGAAACACACCGAGAAAGGATTTTAGATGTAATGCGAAAAACGGATTGGAAGAATTTATACCCATTTATTTCTTCTCCTAAAATTCAGACTTGGAAGATTTATAAATACTTAAAAGAACAAATACCTGAATTGAATTAAAAGTGCGGTGGCTTTTTATTTAAAATTTTTGAACACGAACAAAAAGTTTTTAAAAATGTGCGGTGGAAAATTTAATTTTGATTATTTATATATAAGTATAAAACTATGAGTAAAGAAATGAGAGAACATATAAATAAAGTTAAGAACTTTAAACAATTTGTAAATGAACAAACAGAATATAAAATATTCATAGATGGACCATTGGAACGTATAGAAGAAATACCAGAAAATGTTAACATAGTTGAATATATAAAATCACAATTATTAACTAAAAATGGTGATTATTATTATGAAGATGATTATGATAAATTAAGAAAAATAAATTTTGATTTTGAAGGTGATGATATACTTGTCTTTCCTGATGGTAAGTATAAATTATTAGTAGATGAAATAATGAAACCGAATGGTATGTTTTTTGACCTTCGTTATCCTGATGAAATAAACCAAATGTCATCATATTCAAACCCATCACCTGTTCCTTTTGGATATAAACAATGGTTGTCAAATACTAATGGAAAGCGTTGGGTTGATGGGAATGATTGTTTTATTCCTGTAAAAAAGGTAGGGTAAATTTTTAAAAACTTTTAAACGAAATGCTAATACGAAGCACAGAACTAAGCATTGCATATACACGCTGTTATAAGGCGAAGCGAACAGTTGTGTAGTGCAACGGAACAATTGCTTATAACGGACGGGGCTATACGCTCTGTTTGTTTTTCACAAACTGGCGTTATAGCCCATGTTTGAAAGAAAGAGTCACCTAAAAATAAAATATCCGCTTTTTTAATAAATTTTTCATTTCGAAATTAAATCTTGTCAAAATATTTATAAAAAATATATTGATACAAATTCATCAATTCACACATTACGACATTCTTCATTTACAAATCTTTTAGAAAATGGTACTGATTTAAGAATAATTCAAAAAATAGCTGGACATTCTTCATCAAAAACAACTGAAATATACACTCATGTTACAAACAAAACTTTAAAATCAATAAAATTACCATTATGAAAAAGGTGGTGAAATTATAAATAGTTAAAAAAAGCCACTTTTAAAGTGGCTTTTTTTAATTAATAGGAACATATTTATCATTCTTTCTCTTACACAATTTACCATTAATATACTTTAAAAACTTATATCTTTTATCTATAGAGTAAATTACATAATATTCATCAGGATTCAATTCTTTAAAACGCTGCATATTACCTTTAACAATCTCACCATTAAATTCACCACCTAATTGTTTAACATATGCCCATTCAATATATTTAGGGTCAACATGTCGACTTCTTAATTTATCCTGTTCAATAGATGTTTGTAATGTAGATAATAAATGTATGAATACTATTTCATAATTATTTTCTCTAGCTAAATCAAATATATCTTTAACATGCTCAAAACCAGTATCAGAATTCATTGCACCAGCACCTGTTGTGTCATATATAAATGAATTCCCTGTTTTTATAAACATTTTCATTTTTTTCAAATTCAATTTACTAGCATTTGGATAATAAACATTAGGATCCTTTGTAAATAATAAAGATATATCATCAGTTGAAAAATCTTTAATATTTAAATTTTTTGTATGAATATAATTATTCACCATTGTAGACTTACCTATACCTGGAGCACCTATCAAAAATAAAGCTAATCCTTTATCTTTCCCTATTATTTCTGGAACAGGTTCATTTTTAGACCATTCTTCATTTATAAACTCACTATATTTAAAAATATTTTTCATTTAATATATATTAATTTTTAATATATATTAAATGTTAGAAATTTCAAATGATATTAAAAATAAAATAATTGATTTCATTATTAATGAGGAATTAGATTATCAAATTAATAATAATGGTTTAATTAGATTTCACTTACAATCAGACGATAATTACAAATTCTTCATATATGAATATCAAAATAGCTATGTTGTTGCTAAAAATGATCCAATTGAAATTAAAAAATATGAATATTACAATTTCAAATCATTAAGCCAACTTTTGGAACAATTAAAGATTTATGATTCATCATTACCTAAAAATTACTGGATTCCTGTTTTAGAATCAATAGATGATAATTTCAATAAAAATACTTATGATGAAAAATGGTATGTTGATTTCTTAAATGATTCTAATTTCAAAGTAGAAACTAATGAAAATTACAGTTTTCTAATATATGAAAATGAAAATATAAAACCAAATATATCATCACCATTTAATACTTTACATGATGTATGTAGTTTATATAAAAAAACATATAATAAAATAGATAAATTATATTTTGAAATATACCCAATTTCACTAGAAAATAGATATGAAAAATACTATTTAAAATTAAAAAATAATAATGATGAAATATTTAAAGAATTCATTAATTTTGAAATATATAAGAAAAAAGGTTTAAAATTATTTTTAAAAGAACTTTCCAATTCAATATAATTTATTATATTTGTATATATGAAAGTCAATTTCCATCAAAAGTTTTACTATATAGATAACATACTTTTCTATGAAGAAAATTCAAATGATAATTTAAGTTCATATAAATGGGTTATACCTTTATATGTAATATCAATAGATAAAATTTGGAATGGTAAAGAAAAATTTCACTTATCACCAGTTGATTTTTCTAATGAGAATCCTGGAAGTGATATAGAAAAAAATTATAAATGGATGCTACAATTTTCATATGAAGATATTGGTAATATAATATTTACATCTAAAAAAGATGCCATTAAAAAATATAATGATATTTTTAGTGAAGATGAAAAATATGAAAATGAATTTTTGTTTTTAAAGCATATGGAAAAAAATAAAGATTACAAAAGTATCAGAGATTATAAATTAGATAAATTGTTAAAATTATGAGATTTGAATTAACAAAAGATATGATTTTAAATATAAAACTAGAAAAATCATTATATCCAAAATTATTTAAAAAAAGTATAGATGATGATAAACCAAATGATTCAGAAGTAAATGAATTTATAGAATCTTGTTTTAGATCAATTGAAAACTTACTACCATCTAATTATAATAAAGATATTGTAATTGAAAAAATAAAAAATATTATTTTATGAAAAAGATTAAACTTTTAACAAATATTATTATAATACCTATTATACTATTAACACTGTGTTTTATAATACCAATAACATGGATAATAGTTTTATTAAAAAACGAAAAAAGAACTAATTATTAATTTTTAATTTTATATACTTATGAGAAAATCACTTTCTAAAAAAGGGTTATCCCTTTCACAAGCACAATCAGTTTCTAATTTGTGCAATCAAAGAGCATTAGATATTAATGCCAAATTAACAGATATTAACAATGTATCTAAAGTTTTAACAATTGGTGATAAAGCATACACTGAAACTGTTGCTAAACCAATTCCATCTAATGTAGTTGATTTAATTAAAGAAAAATCAATTCTTCATGCAACACAAGCCTTTTTGATGGAAAATATCAAGGCTAAAGATTTACTTCTAAAAGAAATTAAAAATAGATCTTTTATTTCTAAATTAGAAGCACCTGTTAAACCTAAATTATCATCAGTTGATTTGTTAAAAGAAGTTGATGAAAAATGGGGTTGGGAACAATTGTCTAATTCAGAATTAAATGAATTTTTAGAAGCAGAAGCATTTGCTGCTCATATTGGACAATTTATCCATAAAGGAGGACAATTAGATGTTCTTAGAAAAGAATTACCTAGAATTAAAACTCTAGAGTGGATCGAAGTTAAACAAGGTGAAAAAACACCATTAGTTGTTAACATTCATCACACTCCTGAAGAATTGTTATCAATTCATAATGATTTAGCTACTGAGCATAGAAAATATGAGCAAAAAGTAAATTACTTTAAAGCTAAAGTAAAAAACTTAGCCACTTTAGAAAATGCTAGAATTGCTAAAGAAAATGCTGATCGTAATAATGATGTTAATAAATCTAACAAATTATTAGTTGAGAAATATAATTCTGATTTTGAAATTTTTATGGGTGAAGTCAGAAAGGAAGAACAAGAGTTTGAACTTTCTAGACAAAATGAAATTTCAGAAGTTGCTGATTTAAGAATTGAGGTTGATGCTCGTTTTAAAGCAACAATTGATAGCTATTTAACACTATTAGATAAATAGTGGGTTTAAAAGGGATAAACAAGAGTTGATTCCCTTTTAATTTAAATTTGATAGAAGAGATTTTCTTTATATAAGACATATCTTTTTAGATAATGATAGAAATTACAGCTAATCTACCATGAGTGGATTGTCGAAATTTAATCGCTCTTCTTACAACTTAAAAAAAAACTGAGCTTGGACTCCTGGTTAGACAGGTTAACCCTTTTTAGGTGTAAAATTGGCTAACAAAAAAAGACTTAGTTTTTGTCCTTGCCTTTGGGTAAGGAGAGGTTTTTGTCATAGTTTTTATCTTAGATTTTAGCTATGTTCTCTTCTATCAAGTTACCATTTTTTTTTAAATTTTAATTGAAAATCCTATGAACGATAAATATACAACATATTCAAATTATGACATTGATTATTCATATTCTAACTTAATTGATGATATCAATGAATACTATAATTCAAATTATGACATTAATTATTCATATTCTAACTTAATTGATGATATCAATGAATACTATAATAAATACTATAAAATAGATACTTCTAAAGTATATCCAACAAAAGCTGAATTGAAAAGAAAGTTAAGAAATGAAAGAATTGATTTAATCTTAAATTCAAAATAATGGATATTAAATTAAAATCTAATCGAGTTCTAGAAGTTAATCAAATTTATCAAAAAATACTATTAAATTCTTTATATGGTAGTATGAATATGGACATTGAACAACATTATGAAAAATTAAGAAGAAAGCTAAAAAAAGAAGAAAGAAATAAAAAAATAGATATTATATTAAATCATGAATAGTTTAGATATTATATTAAAATATAAAGAACTACAAGATAGTTTTTCTTATATTTTAAAAAATAACACATCAAATAATTTACCATATCATAATTTAAACCATTTATTATGTGTAGTAAAATATTGTTATAATGCTTCTGTTTATTACAATCTTCCAGAAAAAGAAGAAAAGGAATTATTATTAGCTGCTTTATTCCATGATGTTAATCACAGTGGTGGTAAAGAAAAAGATAGTGTTAATGTTAAAAATGCTATTGATATATTTTCTAAATTCTTTAATCTTAATTTAAAATATTCAAATTGTGATATATATGAAATTATTAATATAATCAAAGCAACTGAATATCCATATGTAATAGAACCAGTAAATATGTCTCTTAGAGAATTAATAATAAGAGATGCTGATTTAATGCAAGTTGGTGAATATAATTGGATTCAACAAAATATGTTAGGTTTATCACAAGAAATGAATATAACACTTGATAAAATGATAGCAGGTCAAACTATATTCTTAACAAACTCATCATTTAATACTAAATGGGGAGCTGAATGGAAAAGATTAAATTGGGAAACTATTATATCTAATTTAAACAAACTATCTATATTATATCATGAGTAAAAATTTCCATAATGAAGAACATTTTTATTATATTTTTGATGAAGATGATATCCACACATACAGAAAAAAATTAAATCGACCAAATAATACTAAAACATTAGAATTAGTTCAAACCGATAAACTACCAGTATTTTTAAATGTTTTAGATGAATTAAAAAAAACATATTCTTATGATACAGATTCAATTAAAAGATTAGAATCACTAATAACTGCATATAAAAAATATTATAGAAATTTAAAATTAGAAAAAATACTATGAGAAACTACAAAGCAAAAGATTTATTTGGAAATTGGAAATATGGATTTTTCACAAAAGAAAAAAAAGGTTCTTTAATTGTTCCAGTATTGAACATATATAAAGAATGGGATTATGGTGATTATATTGATTCAATTCAAATTGATTCAACAACATTGTGCCAATCAACAGGTTTAAAAGATATTAAAGGAAATGAAATTTACGAGGGAGATTTAGTAAATGGTGTTTCATATAATGGATCTTATAAAACTGGTTATATAATTTACAAAGAAAATTCATATTATGCTATTCCAGAAAATGGAGAAGGATTTAGTGAAGATTTTTCTAATATGGAAGTAATAGGAAATATCCATGATTAATAAATACTAATATGAAAAAGAATATATCATTTGATAGAAATTTAGAAGGTAAATATACTATTATTGATTCTAAAGATATTTCAGAAATAAATAAAAGAATTGGTGAGGAAATGAAACCAATTATTCAAGAATTTGAAAGAAAACAATTAGAATCTTGGTTAAAATCTAATAAAAAAATCTATTAATTTTAATATATAAATTTATGAAAATAAAACGCTTCAATGACTTAATAATCAAACCTATTAAGTTTAAAAATAGCAAAGGTGTAGATAAAATAGTTTATCCTTCTGTAATGATTAAAAATGTTAGTATTATTGAAAATAATATACTTTCTTTATTTAGAAAAGAAATGAATGATTTAATGTTTAACCAAGGATTTTCCACACCACCTAAATTCATAGATTCAAATGGAAATATAATTGAAGATCATTTAAGATATACTGTAGAAAACCCTTGTTGGGTTTTCTTTGTAGAAGAAAAGAATCTAGAAAAGGCTAATGAAATAGCTAATAAATATAATTTTGATTTTTATATAAATTAAGATTTTCAAATTATATATTATTATATATCATGATGTCGCATGTTTTATATAAAAATTTAACCTTTTTTTAATTCTAAATATTTAATTCTTAATTCACCCAAAACTTCAATCTTCCCTAATAATTTTTGAAAATCAATTTGCTTTGATTTATCTATATTCAATTCACTTAATTCTTTAATTAAATCTTCTAATTCTTTATCATTATCTTCTAAATTAAAATTTCCTTTTGAAGCTTTTTCATAATAAGATAATTTAACTGAAAAATGATGATAAGTTAACATAGCATCACCTGCCTTTTCTTTAGCATTTTCTGATATCTTAGTAGCACCATTTAAACGATTTAAAGCAAATTTTTTAAATTCTCCTTTATTATTATCAACCATTTCTAAAAACTTTTTCATAAACTATTTTTATTTTTATATATAAAATCTAAATGAGCAAAATAAGTATAATTGTAGCAGCATCTAAAAATTTAGTAATAGGTAAGAATGGTGATTTACCTTGGCATTTACCATCTGATCTTAAATATTTTAAGGAAAAAACTACTAATTCAACTGTTGTTATGGGTAGAAATTGTTGGGATTCAATTCCAGATAAATATAAACCTCTTCCAAATAGAAAAAACATAGTTATCACTAGAACTAATTTAGTTTTAAATGGCGCAACTATTAAAAATAATTTAAATGATTATTTAGATGAATTAATAAATGATGGTTTAGATAATGAAGTATTTATAATAGGTGGTGCACAAATATATAATGAATGTTTTAAATTTGCACACAAACTCTATTTTACAAACATTAATTCAGAAATTGAGGGTGATGTATATCTTAAAGGATTTGATGCCAATGAATGGCTTTTAAATAGCGAAACAGATTATATGAATGAAAATGGATATGAATTTAAATTCCAAGTTTATTTAAAAAAATAATTATAAGTTTTAATATATATTGAATGTATATATTGGAATATAAAAAATTTATAAACTCAACTTGGATTGGACCAGTTAAAATATTAAATTCTTCAAATGGTTTAATAAAAACCAATTTAGGAGAATTTGAAAATAAATCAAATAATTTATTAAAACCAAATTATACTTATATTTTAAGGATATCAGATAATATGATAATTGATACAGGAATGTCTTGTGTCGATTTAATCATTTTAGTAGACACTGGTAAGAATTATAAATTTCTTTCAATTAAAAGAGGAAAAGAACCATTTAAAGGAATGTGGGCTTTACCAGGTGGTAATATTGATGAAGGTGAAAAACCAATTGATGCAGCTGTTCGTGAATTAAAAGAAGAAACTAATATAACAGTAAATACACATAATTTATTTTATGTTGGGTATTACGAGAAAGCAAATAGGGATCCTAGAATGAGAAATTGTTTAAGCCATGCTTATTGTGTTGTTTTAAATAATTTTCCAGAGTTTTTAGCAGGTGATGATGCTGATGAATGTATTTGGAATGACGTTAGTTATAATGGTTTAATCAATGTTAAGATGGCTTTTGATCATGGAGATATGATTAAAAAAGCAATTAAAATATTAAATAGAAAATAATTTAATATATAGATTATGGAAATAAAATATGATTATCAAAATGGATTTGTTAGTATAACTGAAAAATATGATATACCAACTGTTGATGATGCACCTACATTCACATCAACTGAACAAACATATTCTGTTGATATTGATAATTTAATTTCTGTTCAAAATTTAAAAACATTTAAATATGATATATTGGGTGGAAATTCATCTAGATATCTTGAAGTAACTTATAGAACATCAAGAGATAAAATAAAATGGTCTTGTGATTATAAATTAGAAGAAAATATAGATAATTTTCCAGTAGTTGACCCAAATGACCCATTATATGTTGTTTTAACATTTACTAGAAGAGGTTCATCCACAATTGGTAAAATAGTTTTATTAGATTGGTCAATAATGGGTGAAACCCAAAGAACAGTTGTAGAAGATATAGGTTTTGCTAATTTACAACCAGGCGCAAGTTTAATATTAAAAGCTCCTTACATTTATAAAGTTTTTAAAATAGTTAATATGGAAATTATTTCTAGATATGAAATTCCAGAAACTGTTACCATGAAATTTAGATATTCACAAGATAATAGTAGAACATGGTCGGATTGGGAATTTTTAACTAAAGAAAATATAACAACTATTCCTATTAACCCTATTAGATTTTTCCAAATAGAATATTACATAGAAAATAATTCAAATACTTCTATATCAATTAATGATATAAATTTAATAGGTGAATTCCAAAATGTTTCAAAAGATTATTTTAAATCAAATTTATTTGGTGTTAGAGAAAATTGCTATTCAATGGTTTTAGGTGGATATTATGATACAAATGGTAACTTTGTTCCTTGTGATGATTGTTGTGATGGTATGTCTTCTAATCCAAATATAACAGGAAATCAAGCAGGTTCTTGCCATGCTGAAGGAAGTATATTACCAGCATTAACAAATGATAATAAAGAAAATTTATATAACCCATATGAACAAAGTGCTGCATTAAATTTATTAAATAAATTAAGTAATGATGCTCAACAAATGTTTGGATTCTCTGTTCAATATTTTGTTACAGATCCTGACAAAAAAGGAGAAGACCATGTATTAAATGAATATCAACTATATAATGTTGTTTGTTCTGAAATGATTAAGATTTCTGTTGAAGGTAATAATTTTCCAGATTCTCAAATAGTAATGAATCAATTTGATTTAAATTTATTCGAATCAATGGAAGTTCATATTACTAAAGATAATTTTAAAACAATATTTGGTCCAAATAGAAGACCATCTAAAGAAGATTTTATTTATTTCTGTGATGTAAATAGAATGTTCCAAGTTGACCATGCTCAACAATTTAGAATATTTAATAATAGAGCTGTTTACTATAAATTGATATTGAAAAAATACAACCAAAAAGCAAATGTTCAAGCTGCTACATTTGAAATTAAAAATCAAATGGATGAATTGACTAAAAATTCAACTATTGCTGAATTATTAGGAAGTGAGCAAAATAATGCTAAAAAAGAAATTGCTCAAAAACCACAATTTGAAAGATTATCTAGAGATAAAATAAGATTATCCAAAAATGTAAATATAGAAGAAGAAATATTAGAAAATGCTTCTAATATAATTTCTAAAAATTATTATGATCTATCATCTTGGATTAATAATAATAATATCCCTACAAGTGGAAATGATTTTGGATTACCAGCAATTGTATATAAAAATACACCAAATGAATTTAAAAAATCTGATAATTTATCATATGTAGCCTGGTTCAATATAAATAATTATATGGAAGATGAAATTTATAATTTCATTAATATCTATGATTTAAATAATGAATTAGGGTTGAAAATCAATTTAATAAATGACCAAATAATAACAACTATAAATAAAAATAATCATGTTATAAATATCGGTTCTGGTAATGATGGTTTAGAAGAAGGTATATGGTATTGTTTATTGATAAACATCAATCAAAGAAAGCATATATTAGAAGCTTTTATTTACAAAAGAAATATTAACGAGATTTTCTCACCTTCCACACCAGTTAATTATTCTTGGAATATAGATTTATCAGAGGCAGAAAATTTAGCTCTTAAAGAAAGAATTGAAGAATCTGCACGTTTCTCAAAAACATCTAAAGATATAGCAGAAAATAATAAATTAGCAGCAAGATTATCTAGCACCAATTTGAAAAATATTTATAAAAAACAAATCAGCATATCACCAGATGAATATATCATTGATATTTTTGAAAAAGATATTAAAGATGTTGTTCCTGGAGATGGATATTGTAAAATATTATCAAGTGATATGAAAATCACTAATATTAGATTATTTTCAGATGTAATACCAGTTAAACAACATAATAGTATATTAAACCAATCTATATTAAGAGAAGATAGTAAATACCTTATATTGGCAGATAATGCTAATATAAAAATTAATTTACCATATTATCCAATATATGATTAATCTTCCCACAATTCATTAATTGTTTCTTTAATATAATTTTCTAAAAGTAACTTACTTTTATCTGTTTTAACTTTTAAATATTCTTTTCTTAAAGAATGCAATTCTTCATTTGGTATTTCTAAAAAATCAGAATATTCTTCAAAACATTTCTCAAAACCATATTTTTTTATTAAAAGATGTATATACAATAAATCCTCCAATTTATCTTGTTTTAAATAACTCATATTTTTAATTTATTATTCAAATATATAAAAAATTTATTATATTTTCAATATGACAATGATAAAAACAAATAGAATTAAAGGAAATGGAATTGGTGAAACTATAAATTTCCCTACAATTAATAGTTTAGTAGATAAACTACCAGATGGTTTATCAGAAGGATTATGGGCAACTTATATACAAGTAAAATATACTAGATATAAATCAATATCCCTTGTTTCTAAACTTGATGATAAATATAGAATTGAAACGCATGTTATAAAATCTAATATAAATGTAGAAGTTGGTAGTGATTTTACTTTAACATTTATTAAAAAATTAAGAGAATTTTCTTTAATGCCAAATAGAGAAGAAGCTATTGAAAATGATAAAAAATTAGCAAGTAACTTTTTCAATAAAACTTGTTTTGATTGTAAACTATTTTATTCTTCAGATTATGGATATTCAAATTATACTGTAGAAGGAACTAATTATGGTTGTTTTGCTAATAAATTTGAAGAAGATAAAGATGATTATATTGTAAAATATAATTGTCATGGTTGTGACACATTTTCCATTGGTGAATACTGGAATTTAGATGTAGATGGTGAAACATCTCGACCATCAGAAAGTTTGATAAAAAAAGAAATTAGAAATGCTAGATTAAAAAATCTAGGTATTTAAAATAAGGTATAGTGCATATCTTAATATATATTGAAATGGATCCAAAATTAAAACAATTAGAGATTAACATGATTCTAAAAGAATTAGAATTTGTAGAATCAGACCACGAATATAAAAATGAAATAATAATAGAATTAGACCGCACATTTGTAAAATGTGTTAATGAATATTTAGATGAGCATCCTGATGTAAAAGAAAAATTTGAAAATCATATTAATTCTAAAATTGAAGAATCAATTAAACAAAAACAAGAAGAAATAGAGGAACAAGAAAATGAACCACTTTCAGAAGAGGAAGTTGTTGATGAAATTGATAATGATATAGAATTTGAATTTGATCCCAAAGATTTAAAATCACCTAAAATTAAAAAACTATACAGAGAGATTGTAAAATTAACACACCCAGATAAAATTTCTAATAAAAAGTTAAATGAACTTTATATACAAGCAACAAATTATTATGAATTAAATGATTTAATTGCTATCTATTCAGTGTGTATTCAACTAAATATTCCATATGAAATGGATGATAATGATTATATATTGATTAAAGATAAAATTAGAAAAATGAAAGAAAGAGTTTTTTTTATAGAATCTACCTATACATGGAAGTGGCATAACACACCAGAAGAAGAAAAAAACTCTTTAATTGAAACTTATGTTTTAATGCAACTACAAAGTTTTTCTTAAACTAATTTTTATATAATTTAATATATAAAAAATAATATATAATAAAAATATAAAAATATAAATGATTTTTAATTATAATACATACAGATTTAATAATTTATTAAAAGAATCAACAATTTATTATACAAATGATTTTAAAAATATTCTTTTAAATTTAAAAGATAAAAATGAAATTGCTGGAAATTTATTGGATGTTGAAAGAAAAGATGTTAAACCAGATATGACTTTCATTTCTTTAGGAGAAAAAGAGGGTGATATAAAATTCACACAGATTAATAAGATTAAAAATTATATTAAAAATAGTGAAAATTTAAATAAAACATATAGTGATAATCATATTGATATATTATTAAATCAATTAGAAAAAGGTTCTTTAGTGGATAGAATTGTTAATGTATTATATGATGAAGATAGTAATATTAGAAATAAATCTAGAAATTCAACTGGTGTTGGTAGATTAGTGAACCAAATATTTCCAGGTAAATTTACATCTAAAGAAGTAGAAGATTTTGTTTATCTTTTTAAAAACCTTAATAAACCAAAAACTTATGAATTCAAATTAGCAAAAGGTGAAGATATTAAAAAATATTATCTAGTTGATAATTATGCATTTCCTGATAAAGGGGATTTAGGTAACTCTTGTATGAGATATCAAAGATGTCAAGAATATTTAAATATTTACACTGAAAACCCTAATCAAGTCCAATTATTAGTTTATGTTGATCAAGATGATAAAGTTCTAGGTAGAGCTTTAATGTGGACATTACCAGAAGATAAATTAGAAGGATATAATTATTTTATGGATAGAATATATTCATATGATAATTCAATTAATATTTTATTTGAAGAATATTCAGAAAAAAATAATATTTTAAGAAGAACTGGATATACAGATAATGCAAAAATTGGTGATAAAATAATACACTTTGATATTGGTATAAAATTAGATAAAAGTGATTTTGAATATTATCCTTATATGGACACATTTAAAGTTTTAATAGGAAAATATTTATATAATAATAAAAGTGATAGTGATGAAGGATATAATTTAGAATCTACTCATGGTGAGTATGAAGATTTATCTGGTGTTTGGTCAGATAAATATGACTGTAGAATTGATAGAGATCAAGCTGTTTGGTCAGATGATTCAAATACTTATTTATTAGAAGATGATGCAGTTGAGATAACAGTTGGATGGCATAGACACTTAGGATGGTATGATAAAGAAAGTTATAATATAGTTCATGATCTTTACAGAGATACTTATATACATTTAGATGATGCTATGTATTCTGAATTAACAAATTGCTATTATTTAGATGATGATAATTTAGAGGTATATAGTGGTATATATAGAACAGTATATAATAGTTCTTTCCAATTTACATCCAGCAATGTTTCTGAAAAATGTGAAGAATATACAAATTGGCAAAAACTAGATTGTGTATTATATTTAAATTCTTTAGAATTAGATTGTTATAATTTCTGGGATGATATGATAGAATATAATTTAGATACTAAAAAACACTTTATTAAAGAATTAAAAGTTGAATTATATGATACTAAATATGGTCCAGTTTCTGAACAACATTGTGAATTATTAGGTATAGAGATGGGTAAATTAGTAAGAACTACCGATATGTTATATTATCTTTATAATAATCCTGTATTAAAAGATTTATTAAAATTAACAAATGATAAAATTGATTATTATGAAAATATAATAAATGGTGGTATATCTAGAATTAAATATGAGGATGATGAAAATTATATTGATAAATTAATTAAATTATTACCTATATTTAAAAAAGAAAAGGAATTATTTGAAAAATGGATTTAAATTTCTATATTTGTATAAAATATTATAGAAATGAAAAAACAAATTAAATATCCATCTACTGAAAATTTTATTAACTATGTAGCTACTATTATAAATAGAGCTAATTTTGTTGGTTTAGATGAAAATGGAGAAGCTATTTATAATCCTGATAATATCAAACCAATAATTAAATTTAAAGGAACTGTTAAACTACATGGCACTAATATTGGAATCTGTTTTAATGATAATGCAGGTTTGTGGGTTCAATCAAGAACTGATATAATCACACCTAATAATGATAATGCAGGTTCTGCTTTCTTTGTTGAAAAAAATAAAGAATCTTTTTTAAGATTATTTGATAAAATAAAAACAGAAAATAATTTAGATTTATCTAAAAATACAATTTCTATCTATGGAGAGTTTTGTGGAAAAGGAATTCAAAAAGGTGTAGCTATTACTCAAATAGAAAAATCATTATTTATATATGGGGTTAAAATTACCCCACATACAGAAACAGAAGAAGATAGAAAAGAAAATCCTGCATATTGGGTGGAATATAGTGGATTAAGAGATATTGATAATAGAATATTTAATGTTTTAGATTATAAAACTTATGATATTGAAGTTGATTTTAATCATCCAGAAATTGCAAGAGATATAATTAATGAAATGGTTTCTGAAGTAGAAAATGAATGTCCAATCGGTAAAGAATTTGGTATAAGTGGGATTGGTGAAGGAATTGTTTTTGTTAATATGGAAAGTGGTAGAACTTTCTTTAAAGCAAAAGGTGATAAACATGCAGGTAAACAAAAAACTAAAACATTAATCCCTGTTGATGATGAAAAAGTTAATAAAATTTTAAATGTTGTTGAACAAATCACTCCAACCTGGAGATTAGATCAAATGATGACAGAGACATTTAATTTATTAAACGGTGGTATATTAGATATTACAAAAATTGGATTATATATAAAAGCAGTCATTAATGATATTTTAAAAGAAGAATTGTTAATATTAAAAGAAAATGATTTAGAACCAAAAGATGTAAATAAATATGTTTCTCAAGTTGCTAAAGATTTCTTTTTTGAAAGATATAATGATTTTGTAGGGATTAAATAAAAAATATGGAAGTTAAATTAATTTGCAATTCAAGAGATTATCCAAATTTTACATTTGGTAAACTTTATGTTGGTAATATGTATTATATACCTATTGCACCAGATGCTAGATTAGAAGATCATGTATTATTATTTGATGATTTAGGAAAATCATATAAATTATATACAAGTTATAATTTTTTTTATAATGATTTTATTTCTCCTAAAAAATGGAGAGATAGCCAATTAAAACTTTTAGATATCTAATTTATTTATTATATTTGAATATGGGAAATATAGGATATTGTTGCATTTCTATTGGAATAAACAATGGTAAAAAGAAAAAGGATTTTATAACAGTAAATAGAGGAATGGTTAAAAAAACTTTTTTAACTAAAGGACTTGATTATGTTTTAGAATTATCTATTGAAAATCTCAAAGATTTATTGAAAATTCTGAAATATAATCTTGAAAATAATATTCTGGTTTATAGATTATCTAGTGATATATTCCCTTGGATGAGTGAATATAAATTTAAAGATTTGCCAAATTTTAATTATATAAATTCTTTATTAATTAAAATTGGTGATTATATAAAAGAAAATAATATGAGATGTGGGTTTCACCCTTCACATTTCAATGTTTTAGCAAGTGATAATCCAAATGTAGTAATAAAAACTATTGATGAATTAAATAAACATTCTGAAATATTAGATTTAATGGGATTAGAACAATCCCATTATTATTCTATTAATATACATGTTAATACTACAAAACCAACTAGAGAATTAGCAGCTGAAAGATTTTGTACACAATTTCACAATTTAAGTGAATCTTGTAAAAAAAGATTAGTTGTTGAAAATGATGATGGTTTAAATCAATATTCTACTAAAATGCTTTATGATTTAATCCATACTAAAATTGGAATCCCAATCACACATGATTTCCACCATCATAATTATGGTCCACAAGATATATCACAAGAAGAAGCTTTAAAATTAGCTTTTTCAACTTGGGATGTTAAACCACTTACACATATGAGTTCTCCAAAAACAATAGAAGATTCATCAGGTAAAAACACCGCACATGCTGATTATATCTATGAAAAAATAGAAACATATGGATTAGATGTAGATGTTGAAATAGAAGCTAAAGCTAAAGATTTAGCAGTAATAAAATATATAAATGAATATAAAATAAAATAATATGAAAATGAAAAAATATTTAATAGGTGGTTTAGCAACAATCACAATTTTAACATTATTTAGTTACACAACAACTGAAAATGATGATCCAAGTGGTAGTTTAGATAGAATTGTTTATAATTTCCCACTAAAACAAAAAAAAGTTATCACAACTGAAAATATCAATTATGTGAATAAATTGGTTAAAACAGGTTATGTTGTAGAATTTGTTACTGAGAGACAGTGGGGAACTGGAGATAGCCACACTAGATATACAATGGTAAAATATTAAAAAAATAAACAAATTGATAAAAGATTATATTATATTTGTAAAGTAAACATTTTTGAATTGTGTTCCGCATAGCCTCTTCATTAGTGATAATGAATGTAGCGGTCCTCCACTATAATTCTCAATAAATTAGTGATGATGAGCACCTAATAAGGCTCATCTTTTTTATTAAAAAACAATTAATTTCTAATATAATTATAAGTTATACCTAATGTAAAAGTATTTATCTTTTTAACTTTAGCTATACTATAATAGTTATATACATTTACTAATGAAAAAGATAAATAATTATTCATTTTAAAATTCATTTTACTAGTCCCATATAAAATAATATTATTACTATTTAATATATCTGGTTGATAATAAAATTCAGTACTCCAATTATAATTAGGTTTTATTTGTGATAATTTAATTCTAACAGAATATCTCAAATATTCTAAATTTTGGTTATATATCTTATCATATAATAAACCTATTGAATAATTAATTTTAATACCTATTATAGAATCTCTTCTACCAAAACCTCCACCAAAAAGATTTTCAATATTTATATTTCTTGTTAAAGAATAATTAGTTTGATTAGTTAAAAATATCATATAATTATTTTTAGACCAATTTATAATAAATTTATTAGCTAATTCATTCTGATTAACTTTACTAGAATATGATAAATTATGGTTTAAAGAGTTAGAATAAGTTATATTTTTATATTCATAAGAATTTATAGATGTTATATTAGATGTATAAGTTTTTATATTATTATACTGGTAATTAAATCCTAAGCTGTTATTCAAATTCAATTTTTGTGAAAAAAGTGAATTAGATATTAGGATAATAAATAGCAAAATCTTTTTCATATTCATATATATTAAAAATTATAATGCCAAAAATAAATCACGAAGTTGAAAAATTTTTTTTTAGTTTATTTCTTTAGCGAAGCCATGCGAAATTTTTTTTAAAGGTGTTGTTCTTTTTTAGCGAAGCCATGCGAAATTTTTTTTTGTGCCCTTTTTAGCGAAGCCATGCGAAATTTTTTTCTCAATTGTTTGCCCACCATATTGCCCACCACATATTAAACAATCCATTGGAATATTCCCTCTTTTATTACTCTATTATATCTATTGGATTAATCCCTCTATTATAATATCCATTGGATAACTCCCTATCTACCATTGGATTAATCCCTCTATTAAATACTCTATTATAATATCCATTGGATAACTTCCTTTCTTCCATTGGAATACTCCTATATTTATTCCTCTATTATAATATCCATTGGATAATTCCCTTTCTTCCATTGGAATATTCCCTCTATAATAAAATAGAATAAATATATTTAATATATATAACAATTAAAATAATATAACAAATATGCTACGATATAATTCCTTTTTAGAAACTCTGTTATTAGAGAATATTATTAATGAATCTAGAATATACTTCACACCTGAATTTTCCTCTATATTAAATAAACTTACATATAAAAGTGATATAGCAAAACACCTATTAGGAATAGAAAAAGAAGATGTTAAACCAGATATGACATTTATATCAGTAGGTGATAAAGAAGGCGATGTTAAATTCACACAAATTAAAAAAATAGAAAACTATATAAAAGCTTATTATAATAATGATGATTTCTCTAATGATTATATTAATCAAATTGATAATGGTAATTTAAGTAGTGAATATGTTGATAAATTATGGAATAATATAGATGATATTAGAAATAAATCTAGAAATTCAACTGGTATAGGAAGATTAGTTAATCAAATATTCCCTGGTAAATTTACCTCTAAAGAAGTAGAAGAATTTGTTAACCATTATAAAAATATTAATAAACCAGATAGTTTTAAATTTAAACTAGTAAAAGGAGAAGATATTCGAAAATATTATCTGGATGATAATTATTTAGAAGAAAATGGAGATTTAGGAAATTCTTGTATGAGAAAACAAAGTTGCCAAGAATATTTAGACATATATACTGAAAATGAAAATATTGTTCAATTATTAGTTTATGTTGACTATGATGATAAAGTAATGGGTAGAGCTTTAATATGGAAACTAAATTCAAAAAAATCTGAAAAAATTGAAGATGCTGAATATTATATGGATCGTGTTTATACTATAAATAATTCTATTAATATTCTATTTACTGAATATGCAAAAGAAAAAAATTGGGCATTCAGAACTTATAGTGGTCATAACAATTATAATTCAGTTACTTTTAATAATACTAGTTATAGAAATGTTGATATGTCAATTCATTTAGATAAATATGATTTTGAATATTTCCCCTATATGGACACATTTAAAAGAATTAATGATGAATATCTTTATAATGATGAAGATGGTAATGGATGGTTATTAACTGAAACAGATGGAAGTTATCAAGATAATGAAGGTGATTATTCTGAATATTATGGGTGCACAATTCCTAATAATCAATCTATATGGTCAGATCCTTTAAATACATATCTATATAGTGATAGATGTGTTGAAGTAACTTTAGGGTATCATCAAGGGTATTATCCAGATGATTATGAATATGTTGTTTGGGATTCTTTTAGAGAAGAGTATGTGCATGAGGAAGATGCCTGTTATTCAGACTATTTAGAAACAAGTTATTTTAATAAAGATGATGTAAATATTATTATAGGTGTTGATGAAATTGAATATTGGACTAAATTTAGAAGTAATTTTAATCTTGATAATGTTAGTGATCAATGGGATGGTATAATAAATCAAAATAAAATGGCTTGTGAAGATTATTTAAATATTATATCTGAATATTCAGATGTTTCTGAAAATATAATCTCTTATTCAAACGAAATGGAAGCTTATTATTTTACTGATTT
>Ga0304730_1000047_pt1 | contig 142722 bp, 130 predicted proteins | sample M_130628_MF_Meta_FD_190474 | JGI IMG/M metagenome (GOLD analysis project Ga0304730, IMG submission 190474) | Freshwater microbial communities from Lake Montjoie, Canada to study carbon cycling - M_130628_MF_MetaG (v2) (version 2) | ecosystem: Environmental > Aquatic > Freshwater > Lake... | reverse complement strand
GTGAGAGATTCTTACTTCCAGAAGAAAATAGTATTGATCTTTTTTCAGATACAATCAAACATTGTATTGCGTTTGTAAAATAAAAGTTAATAATGCTTTTATTTTGATTTACAATCTCTTGCAGTCACTGCTATTGTCAAACTCCTGTTTTTGGCTATTCTCTCGAGGTGAGAAGTATATAACACAAGCTTTACACTTAAATCAACATTACAAAATCACTTAAAAATATGTAAAGAGAATACTCCAGAGAAAGAACTTCGTAGAGAATATGAAAATCGTGAAAAAGAACTTATCTCTAAATACGAGAAAAAGATAGAAGAACAGAAAAAAGTTATAAAGGAATTACATGCAGAGTATAAGAAACAGTTAGAGATGCAAAACAAAGATTTACACGATCGGATTCAATCTATGGCAGAAAAGGCAATCGCGAAACCATCTACTGTCAATCAGAATAATATAACACAAATAATAAACAATCTGCTACCAATAACCAACGAACATCTTAACGAACAAGTACAATTTCTAACAAAAGAACATGTAACAAATGGTGCTGTTGGTTATGCCAAGTATGCACTAGAATTTCCTTTAAAAGACAGATTAGTATGCACTGACTCATCTCGTAAAAAAGGTAAGTACAAGGACTCTGATGGAGTAATTGTAACGGATCCAGAGATGACAAATATAACAAGAAAGCTATTTTCTGCTATTAAAGATCGTAACGCAGCTTTGATTGATGAACATGCTCTCGATTTGAAAACTAAATTGAACGAGTTTAATTCATGTAGTGATAATGAAATGGATGAAAACGATTCTATTGAATTTTCTTCATCTACCGATCAATTAATTGATTACATAACATCAGCTTATTCTCAAAAAAGGCAATCTAGAGAAATGTCAGAAGGTTTGAAGCCTGAATTGTTTCAAGAGTTTGTTAAGGAATTATCATCAGGTTGTTTTCTTTGTAAGTGAATAATATCAATAAAAAATTGAATTAATAAAGCAAAATCCTAAAAAAATTAGGAAAAATGTATCTTTGCATGACAGAAGTGTCATTTGGTCAAAATAAAATGATATGTCATGGAAAAGCTATACCAAAATGTTCAGCCGAAAATGGTACTAAAGATTCTATGTACATAAAAGATATAAACTATAGTACATTCTCTTGGGTTGCAAGAGCTGATACACCACATGAGTGTAATGTACGTACATGTATATTGAACCGTATCTATTTAAGAAATAAGTTATGGGACATCGGTATTAAACGAATGTTGTACGAAGAGTACGAAAGATTTCTCTATACAAAACTACCACGTGATATTGTCATATACATATTTGAAAAATTTTTCTGTAAAAAACAAATCAAGTATAATAATTAAAAAGAAGTGTTAAAAATAAAGGAATATTCCTTTATTTTTATTAAGAAGAATTATCGAAGCCTCAACACCAATAATTTTTTTAGTAAGGAGATGTTCGTTTTTTCTTTCCATATGCTTTAGTTGTTGCTTTACCAGCACCCCAATATGTATTCTCTTCTCTCTCATTTCTATCTGCATCAGCAATACGTGCCCTATTTTCTTTCTCAATGGAAGATTTATTTATATAGTCTTTCCAAGCCTCTTCAGCTAAAGGAACATTTTTTTGTATAGAAATACGTGCTTTATTTGCCATTTCTTCAGAACTAGAACTAATAGATAGATCATATGGAAGTCTTTTATCTGCATAGTTTGGTTTTTTCATACAATTCATAATGTTACACATTGAAGGCTTTTTCTTTTTGGTATTTTTTAGACTAGGCTGTTGTGGAGGAGGCCAACCAGAAAATAAAGGTTGTAGAGACCATCCTGAACCAAAAAAAGGCACTACATCAGCTTCTTTCATATTTAGACAATTTTTAGGTTTATCACTTGTTTCACTATCATCATATTGTCCTATTTTTGCAATAAGAGTAAAATTAAGAACTTCATTCAAAAATTTTCGATATGTTTCGCAATGATTATCTCCAGCATATATGATTATATTATGTGACTCTTCAGGCTCGTCGGTAACTCGTTTTTTTTCTGTGTTATCAGTGTCTAGTTTAAATTTTTTGAATATACGTGCTAAAGTATAAGCATCCGGAAGACGAGAGTTTGGTGCTATTACAAGTATTATCATTTTTTCAAAATAAGTTATTAAGTTTAAATCATCAGCTTTTGTTCTTGGCCATATAATTATATTTGCTAAAACTAAAGTTGTGTACTTTTTTAACTCAGTATGATATTCTTTAGCTTCTGATAAAAGTTCTTTTTCAATAAAAGTGTTGATGAGATCGGCAAGATAACTTCTTTCTAACTCTTTTACAACATATTTATTATAAGTTAATTGACTCTTCCAAAAAATATCAAAGTTTGGATTTTCTGAATCTATTAAAAAACTATTCATAATATTGCAATTTTCAGTAGCAAATTCGATAAGTTTATCAACAAAATCCTCTTCTCTTAACGTGAATTTTGAATCTTCAACCAAAAACAGATATTTAAATATAAAATTAGATACATGGTCAGGTCCTTCTTTTCGTTCAATAGTTCTAACGTCAAAATAATGAATTCGAGACGAATCACATACTCTGTTTTCGTTAACAGTTAAACTATTTATGCATTTTTGAAAACTATTACCTATCTGAAACAATCGAAAATCCCCAACATCATAACTTGCTAAACTAGTTTTATATTCACGCCCTTGATATGCTGGAATTTCAATAAAAATATCTAAAAAACAATCAGTAGTGATGATTATTCTTTTAAGATATTGTTCAAACAAAATTCCATCATTTTGTGCAAATTTTTCACAATCTGTTTCGGACGAGTGCTCTTCTCCAAATATATATATTAATTTTTTATATTCTTCACTCCAATGACATGTAAGTGTAACAGGACCTCCGATAAATTCTTCTACGGGTTTAACCGCATTATAATGATTATTGATAAGCTGAATTAATACATTTCTGGTCTTTCCATCGTGTGTTAAACTTTTTTCGGCGCATAACCTTGCTTCATTATAACATGCCTGTTGAAGTACCTCTGGTGCTTTAGAAAGTATTGTTGTATTATATGTCTGAACCAAATTTGAACAAAGATTAATCAGATTACAAGATCCTTCTACCATTTTATCTTATGTGTATAAAATTAATTTACTAAATTATTGGTATATACATATTGGAAAAATGTTTCTGTAAAAACGAATCAAGTATAATTGTTAAAAATAAGTCTTAAAAATAAAGGAATATTCTTTTATTTTTATTATAAAATAAATGGTTGTATTAACAAAAAATAAAAAATAATAGCTTTTGCGTTGGCTATTATTCTTTTTTTTGGTGGAATTACCGCAGTTATAGTTCTTTCTAAATCAAAATCAAAAGATCCTGCCAAGCCCGCTACTACGTCTTCTGGCGCTACTACTAAGACTCCCGATGCTACTACTAAGACTCCCGATGCTACTAAGTCTTCTGGCGCTACTACTAAGCATCCCGCTACTAAGTCTTCTGGCTCTACTACTAATCCTCCCGATTCTACTTTGGGAGAGACCTCTTTCTCTCTAGATGCTACGTCTTCTGGCTCTACTACGAAGCTTCCCGATGCTACTTTGGGAGAGAAAGAGGTCTACTACGCTAACAAAGGTGGTACCTATGCGTTTACGACGCTTGCTGATGCGGAAACGTATGCAACTTCACTAGGAGGAACTATAGCAAGATTTGATCAATTAGTAGAAGCTTATCAAAAGGGTTTAAACCAATGTTCTTTTGCTTGGGGTGTTACTGATCAAATTAAAGGAGGTGCTATATATACTGTTACCACAAAACAAATGAATGATGATACTTGTCGTTTTCCCCAAGGTGGTGTAACTGAATTTTTTCCGAATCATCCGGAGTGGACCAATCACCCAAAAGTAACGAGTGGTGGTGTGTGGGTTTATGGAGTCAAGAAACCAAAGGCTCAATCTATGGATTGTGCTAATAGTAACGTACCTTGTCTTTTACCTTTTTCAGAAACTAAATGGTCACAATACGACTAATTTTAAAAGCAATTTGTATTGATGAATTTCATTTAGAAGGAAAGTTTTTAAAAAAGTTTGGTTCAATTTCTGATGATGCAGGTGAATTAAAATGTCATAACTCAGGCATTTGTCTAGCATTAAAAGGAAAACTGAAAACGTCAGCTGGATATATTTGGAAATATAGTAGTATAAATACAGATTTATAATCTTTTGTCATATTTTGATATATAATATGACAATTTTATAGTATTCAAACTATTACCGAAGTCGAAGTACTAAATGCAAAGTCGACTCTTTGCTTACTCCATATTGGTCTAAAGTACGTTCGTCTTCTAGTTGCTTACCTGCAAAAATAAGGCGTTGCTGTCCAGGCTCAATGCCTTCCTTATCTTGAATCTTTGCTTTTACATTTTCAATGGTATCTGACGACTCTACCTCAAGAGTAATTGTTTTACCTGTCAATGTTTTTACAAAAATCTGCATTTTATCTAATAATTAGATATAAATCTTTAAATACAAATTATTAGAAAAAATGCACTTCTTCCAGATTCTTCAATATAGGTGAAAAATCGGTGTCATTATACAAAAAGTCTCTAAATTTGATTCCGGATTTGCTTACTCCGTAATTATTTTTCCACCATGATTTAGGAGAAAAAGATTTGTTCAACAACTCACGAAGATGATATCTCAAATCGTTTTCGTCAGTAAACAATTCTCCTGTTTGAGAATTAATATATTTAGTACCACATACAATACTCCTATTCATTAGGACAGGAACATTTTTGATTAACGCTTCACTTACGACTCTAGGTGAAGCATCATAAATATTTGGAACAAACAAAAATCGTGATTCTCTCATTTTTTGTTGAAATTCATGATACGGCAACATATCCATAATTTCCACCTTATCTCCGTATTTTTCTTCTAGTTCACAATTAGAACGACCTACAATCAGTATTTTTAAATTAAATTCTTGAATCATTATAGGAAAACATGCTATAGCTAGTTTAAAATTTCGATTGATTGCATTCCATCCATCCATTGGACATGTTAAATTTTGGTCATCGTCACGTAAACAACTATAAATGAAATCATATTTCTTTTCAGGCAAGTCTGTTTCATCAACATCATAAAAATCAGATTCACTGATGTCAATCAAATTATTATAACTAGTGAATCCATAGTCTTCGGGGTCTTTGAAACAACACAACCAATTTTTAATTTTTTTAGTATACTGAAAAGAGTCTTTCATTGATTCTTGATCACCTGTTAAGTCAGAAATAGGTTTGGGGAATGTTTTGTATGCGGTTACACCTACAATTTTGATACCATTTTTTGTATATTCATCAAATCGTTCTCGGTCAAAATCATTTCTAAAAAAAGCTGTCAACGCAACTATAGGTATGACTTTATGGTTTTTATCGTATAATAAACGATATGGAAACATTTTGTTTTCTTCTTTGTGTTTTAATAATGTAGGTATATAATGGTGATCATATACATTTTTATCGGTATTTGTATTGGGATCTGTAAAGGTAACAGGTTCGGGATTAGGTTCGGGATTAGGTTCGGGATTAGGATTAGGTTCGGGATTAGGATTAAGTTCGGTATTGGGATCGGTATTGGGATCGGTATTGGGATCGGTATCTGGAGCTTCAAATTTTTCATTATTAGGTGATACCGTTGATTTTGTGGATTGTCTGATTAAAAACCAAACAAAAAAGCTAAATAACATGATGATAAAAATAGTATTGCAAGTTATTTTCAGATAATTTGAACTATTTCTTTTCAGTTTTTTTACCATATTTTATTATAGTTATATTTTATTATAATAAAATAATTTTGATATTATATTTAATTTTTAGAGCAACTACCTTTTGAATATGGACGAGTACCTTTGACTCGGTGATATCCTTTCCAACATATACTCCTCGACCTCCTCTTTGGTGACCTCCTCTTTGGTGACCTCCTCTTTGGTGACCTCCTCTTTGGTGACCTCCTCTTTGGTGACCTCCTCTTTGGTGACCTCCTCTTTGGTGACCTTCTCTTTGGTGACCTCCTCTTTGGTGACCTTCTCTTTGGTGATTTCATTTATTATAATAAATGAAATTAAAAATTTATTTAATAATTACTTACGACAATAGTCTGAAGAATTTACAAACCATTGTACAGTCTCTTTTAGGCCCTCTCGTAGAGTACGAAAGTTGACAATCGGGTGTAATCTCTTTAATTTATCAATAGAGATTGTTTTCTTTAACTGACCATCACTTTTACTAGTGTCCCATATAATATCATTATCGTACTCAAGCTCTTCACACAGAATTTCAACAACATCTTCTATACTATGTTCATCTTCACTGCTAACAATTAAAGGTTCATTATCATCATAACTAGAGAGCATCCAAACCAGATATCTGGACAAATCAGATGCATGCGTAAATTGTCTTAGGGCTTTTCCGGAACCACAAACAACAAGTTTTTCACCTGTAGACTTTGCAATAGTCATTTTATGCAAGAGAGCAGGAATTACATGAGCATCTTCTATTCTGAAGTTATCATAAGGACCATATAAATTTCCCGGAATAACAGTTACGTATTTTGTTCCATATTGTTTATTATAGTTTCTACTAAGCACATCTATCATTCTTTTTGCGTACGAATACCCCTCGTTAGAAGAATGAGGTGGGCCCATGTGAAGCTTATCTTCAGTAATAGGATATTCAATTTGATCTGGAAAAATACATGTAGACATAACTGATATCAATTTTTCTACATACACACTTGCCTTCATCACATTCATATTGATTAGAATGTTCCTTTCAAAAAACTCAACACCATTAGTCATGTTTTTATATAATCCACCAACGTAAGCAGCTAAATTGATAACATGTGTTGGTTTAAACATATCAAACAATTTCTCCACCTCACTCAGAATTAACAAATTTGCATCTGAACGTCCAGCAAAAAACCATTTATTATCTTTATCACCTTTAACTAGATCCTGAAGATTTTTACCAATCAAACCGTGACTTCCTAGTACGAGAATACGCATTTTAAGTATTGAAATAAAATCTTTAAATAAGTCTGTTTTAATTATTGCCGTAATTATGGATTTCGATAATAACTTTAGTAAATCATATAAAATTATTATATATTGTTTATTATAAAGACTATGTCTAAAAAAAGATCTGACCCAAATCGTGCTAATGCAAAACCTCTTAGATGCAAAGATATTGCCGATTTATTAATAAAAACTTACAGACCTTCAATAATTGATTCTTTTACTCACAAATTAAAAACTGCATGTGAGCAAGAAGCATTAGAAATTATTTCTAAATCTGATAATTATATGCATGGAAGACGAAGAGGAAGAAAAGTACTAGCAAAACTTATTAATAATAGAAAAAACCCATACACCAAAGTTGATTTTATTGGAGGCCCGTTCAATATTACACATCACTGGAGTAATAAATACAAAAAAGAAATATACATCTTCGGTGAAGATCATGATGAAATTGTAGATTGCCCAAGTAATCCAGACTTAAATATTGTTAACATCGAAGATTTTTTACGCTATATTTTTTTTATAAATCCAATTGCTTTCTCAGATTTTTTACTTGAAATGCAGTCTCATGTAGTACCAGATGGATATCCGGAATACGCAGATAATCAGAGTCGTATGAATATTTTAAGAAGTTTGTTTGGACGATGTATAGGACCAGAACGTAATTCGGATATTTTATGCGATAATTCAAGAATGCATTTTTTTGATATTAGACAAGGTAAAGTTAGATGGGGAATGAATTCGTCGTGCCTATTTATGAATGATTGTATTTCTTTCTTATCGTATGCTAACAGTAAACTTACAGAACATAAAGATAGAATCAGTCAGATTCAACCTGAACTTGATGAGAGAAGTGTATGGGATGAAAAATGTTACGATACTTCCTTTCTAAAGGAAATAATTCGTTTTGTTGATAGATGGAAGAGTTTTCTAGATTTTTTCTCACGTTTTTACAATAATAACGCAGACACAAAATTAAACTATAACAAATTTTGGTATGATCAAGTATATCATTTTAAGTTACTTGCAAAAGAAATAAATGTTATGCATACCGATGTAAAACCATTACTAAATATCTTTATTAAAAAAGAATTGGACAATATACTTAGTCGTGAACATACAAAATTGGCAGAATATTCAGAAAATGTTATATATATAGATGAAATTATTCAAGATTATATCTTTAGACCATTACATGCGTTAAAATATACAAATATTAAAAAATTAATAGATTCATTGTATAATATTAATATCAGACTTAGAGGATTTAATACGCTTATAACAGATGGATACCTTTTGGCACGTATATTTAAAACATTTAAAGTTTATGATCGCTTTGCTTATAATCCACGCAAAACCGACGAACCTGCAGAACCGCATAATATTGTTATATATGCCGGAAATTCACACTCTCATAGATACCGATTGTTTCTAAAATATCTTGGGTTTAGATTAATAGAAAATGCAGGTGGATTAGAAAAACCGGATGTGTTTTCAAATTGCGTAGATATAAGAGATATTGATCAACCATTTTTTAATAAATGGTACAATATAGAAGACAATCCGCAGAATGAAGATTATTTTGATAATCAGGATTTATATTCTTCATTTGAATCAGCGTTTACATTTGTATCACCTGACGGATTTATTCCATTTGATGAACCAAATGTTCCTGACGATTTACGTTCACAAGTGTCAATTAACGATCGACAATATGTTGAGCCGAAAATTGGTAAATACACTTTATACACATATGATCCTTTTCAATCTAGTAGAAGCAGCTAATAGTTATATCTTTGTTACTATTATACTCTTATTATCTCTAACCAGAACCTGAAGATTTTTATCAATCAGACCGTGACTTACTAGTACCAAAATACGGATTTTAAATAGTCTGTGGTTATAAATGTGGAGTCGAAGGATTAACTAACAGTGACATTATTAAATGGATATCTACATTTGCAAGTTCACAAAATCCCATTAGAGTGTGTAGACTATAGTCTAAGTCTTCGTCTTTAAAAGAATATAAATTCATACTATTTAGTATGAATTTTTTCAATTATATTTTAACGATCATATGTCAATTATTTCTTATTTTAAAATAATATTATTGATTACTATAAAGACTTTTAAAATTATGGATTTTAAACAAGAGAATGATTCTGATTATAGCATGTACTATACACCTATTAAAAACCGGTTTATTGATAAAGAACGTTCAATTGCGTCAGCACCAATTGCGTCAGCACCAATTGCGTCAGCACCAATTGCGTCAGCACAAATTGCGTCAGCACCAATTGCGTCAGCACCAATTGCGTCAGCACCAATTGCGTCAGCACCAATTGCGTCAGCACCAATTGCGTCAGCACCAATTGCGTCAGCACCAATTGCGTCAGCACCAATTGCGTCAGCTCCGAAATCGACACCTCCAGCTGCACACGAAGATATGTGTGAAAGATTAATAGAAACTTACAATACTTCAATAATTGATTATTTTAGTCAAGAATTTCAAGATGCTTTTGACGAAGAAGCATCAAATTGTACATCTTATCGTAAAAATTATATGCGTGGAAGAAAAAGAGAAGTACTATCAAAACTCATTCGTAATAGAAAAAACCCATACACCAAAGTTGATTTTGTTGGAGGCCCGTTCAATATTACATATCACTGGAGTAATAAATACAAAAAAGCAATATATATTTGGGGAGAAAAGCATGGTAAAACGGTAGATTGCCCTAAGTCTGATGATTATCCACGCTTAAAAATGATTAACATCGAAGATTTTTTACACGATATTTTTTTTATAAATCCAATTGCTTTTTCAGATTTTTATCTTGAGATGCAGGCTCATGTAGTACCATATGGATATCCAGAGTACGAATACTGTGCTGATCGTATTAATATTTTAAGAAGTTGTTTTGGAAACTGCATAGGACCAAATCGTAATTTTTACAGAACATGCGATAATTCAAGAATGCATTTTTTTGATATCAGACTAGGTGAAGTTAGATGGGGAATAAATTCGGCGTGCCTATTTGAAAATGAAATTTCATCTTTTTTATCATATACTAATAGTAAACTTAAAGATCATAAAGATACAATGTATCAGGATAATCCTGACCTTTCACTCTCAGATGAGAGCAATGTTTGGGATGAATATTGTTATGATAATTCCTTTCTAGAGAAAATAAATAATTTTGTTGATAGATGGAAGAGTTTTCTACATTTTTTCTCACGTTTCGACAATGATGACTTAAACACCCAATTAAACTATAAAAAATTTTGGTATGATCAAATATATAATTTTAAATTACTTGCTAAAGAAATAACTGTTATGCATACAGATGTAAAACCATTACTAAATATCTTTATTAAAAAAGAATTGGACAAGCTACTTCCATTGAATTATTACAGAGAAATGGCCGAACATTCAAAATATGTTTTGTATGTAAATAAACGTATTAGAGATATTCTCTACGGATATCATACATCATCATATAGGTTTACATATAACGATATTAAAAAATTATTAGAATCAATGTATGATATTTTTGACAAAGTTTTTGACTTTAATCTTCTTATAGTTGATGCGTACCTTTTGGCGCGTATATTTAAAACATTTAAAATCGATAACCCCTATAGTTATAATCGACGTAAAACCGACGAACCTGCAGAACCGCATAATATTGTTATATATGCCGGAAATGCTCATTCTAAAAGATACAGATTGTTTCTAACATATCTTGGATTTAATTTAATAGAAAGTTCAGGTGGATTAGAAAAACCGGAGAAATTTACGAATTGTGTAGATATAAGAGGTATTGATCAACCATTTTTTAATAAATGGTATGATATAGAAGATAATCCTCTTGACAAAAAATATTTTGGTACACCGGATTTATATTATTCATTTGAATCAGCGTTTACGTTTGTTGCTCCTGCCGGATTTATTCCATTTGATGAACCAATTGTCCCTTACGATTTACGTTTACAGGTGTCATATAACGACCGACAATATGTTCAGAAGAGTAAGCCATATAAAATTCGTCAATATCGACGATGGTACTAATAATTAGACTAGTAAATTAAACCGGAAAAAATATATCATCTTATTTTATAATAAATGGAAGATATTTGTGATATACTTATATAAACGTATAATGTTAATTTGGACACGGACATCTACAGAAGAAGAATCTTCTTAGATAATAAAAGACTTACTAAATTCATATTATTTAATATGAATTTTATATCATCTATGATGATAAATACTTAAGCTTTTTATACATATAATATTCAAGATATTGGTTTTAGTGTTCTTGTAATTCATCAGACACTGTTCTAAACGTGATAGAAATTCGTGTATCACGTTTAATTCGTTTACCATCAATCTCATCAGATTTTCGTTTTACGATCTCATGAGTCCATAGATTTCTCGCATCATCTTGCATAACTGCTAATGATCCAACAGGTAACAAAATGTTACAGATTGTGCTTGGATCTACTAATGTATTGTCCGGATGTGGACGAAATATCATTACATAAGCAGAACCGAGAGATAAAGTCGCTATATCACCAGTAAAGTATCTAATATGATCACGATGTGCAGCAATACCTTCGCCCGGTTCGTATTTATTTATGATAATTTGATTTGTTTTTTGTCTCATTAACTTATATTTGTATAATATATCAGCTATACACAAAAGTTGTTTAGGTGTAGTATAAATTGTTTTTTTAAGTTTTTTATCTTTATTTGATTCTCTTGCAGTATAATCATATTCGTAACCATATTGTCTTGTCTTTCGCTTTAGAGGAGTGTCTTCATCAAAATTATCAACTAATTCAAATAATTTATCCTGAACAATTTTATCAGATATTACTTGATAAATTTTTAATCCAGATGGTAATTCTGATGTCATTTATATACACAAAAATAATATATAAATTATTATAAAAATCAATTTTATATTATTTCTCCATATAATAAATGTGCTGCTCAATCACTTGTTCTATTGCTGCAGTTTTCTTATTCGCGATGATTTACTTTAACATATCAACTTTAAATAACGACGTTGTGAAAAAATACAAAGAGTCTTTGCCATCGGATTTACAGGTTGTATACGACAAGATTGCAAAGGAGCGTTTATCAATAAGTATGTCCGGATACGTTCTTGGGTTAATTCTTTCTATTATAATAATATTTTACAATACGACAGTTAAAAGAAATCGTTTAGGGGCCAAATCTCTTGTTTGTATAGTTGTAACAACTAGTTTCTTGACTAATTACTTTTATTATACTCTCTCTCCAAAATCCGATTGGATGTTGAATCATTTAAAAACTCCTGAACAGAATAAAGCTTGGTTAGAGATGTATAAAAAGATGCAATACAATTATCACTTAGGTTTCATTTTTGGTATTATTGCGGTTGGATTGTTAGCGTTTGCATTCAGATGTTGATATTTTTACAAATACTATAAGAAAATTAGGTAAACCTAAATAGTTTAAATTTTTCTAGATTTAAAAATAGCTTATTGTAGAATACAATATAACTATCATGAACAAAGTGATAGACATACACTATCAAAATGCGGTAAATGTATACAATTCTGATTGTCTTTTTTTTCTTAAATCTTCTTACGAAGAATGGGTAATAAATTATCTTATCAAATTTTTTGACTTTAATTTATATTCTTTACCAATACGTATTGTTGATTTAGGTTGTGGTAATGGGTTTTTTATCAATAAATTTGCATCACATATCAATAATATTGAAGCATGCATAGGTGTCGACCCATATATGGAATGGTTAAATGTGGCATCTAGACAATCTAATATAACAAAGACAATCTGTATAAGTGCAAGTGATTTTTCTAAAATTCCACCACAAGAAATGAATTATTCTCATTTGTTAATGAAAGAAATGATTCATCATGTAGATAATTCTATACTACCAAATGTTTTTTCTGGTATATATGAACAACTTAACAATAATGGTAGAATTGTAATTATAACACGACCTGTAGAAATAAATTACCCTTTTTTTGAAAGTATTCATCATTTTTGGAAATTAACACAAACACCATATGAAAATGTAGTATTATGTATGAAAGAAGTAGGATTTGATGTTTCAGTTGAAATAGCAACTTTACCAGTTACTCTTAAAAAACAGGACTTCTTATCGTTTATAAAAAACAAAACGTGGAGTGTGTTTAGTATGTGTTCAGAACAAGAAATGAATGATGGATTATCTATCTTAGATAAAGAATTAGAAAGCAGTATTACTTTTGATGAGACTCTTATATTTATTTTAGGTCATAAGAGAAGTAAATAAATGAATTTTTAAAAATATAGTTATTTGATTTGTATTTTGCTTTTTTCATTCAATGTTCCAAACAAACGATCCAGTATTGTAAAATATAAAGAATAATTACACGATGATGTATCACCAAACTGATGATGAATGTAGTGTAAATATGATGAATTCATAAATCCGGCTCTTTGTATTCTTTTTGGATAAGTATGTATATACGAAGCCCATATAGTGTTAATTATTAAACATACAAAAGCGCAATATGCGTTGTAATTACAAATAAAAAATGGCGTAAAAAAGCTAAGATTTTCAAGTGTTGCATCTATCCAATGACTATGTCTTGCACAATGAGTACCAATAGGTTTACATAAATGATGTTTTTGATGTATCTGATAATATAAGAACATATGGCATCCTCTGTGTAAAAAGTAAAACATTGTATCAACAATGAAGAAATATAACAATGATAGGAATCCATCGAACAAGTCTGGTATTCTCCACGTAAACCGATAATATATTAAATACCAAGTAAGTAAGTAGTTAATTATATTACCATGCCAGTCTACAAGTGCTCGTTTTTGTGTTGACATCTTAAAATCATCTGGATTTACTAAAAAAGATGAGACAGAATAAAGAGTAAAATCGACTAGTGGTGTTAATAGCATACCTATAAAACCAAAAATATATTGAAGCATAGTTATTAAAAGTAAATATATTAATCTTAAAATAATACAAAAAGTATTATTTTAAGCAACCTGCAGCCAGCTCTCTTACAAATCCATAAAATAATTCTGGTCTCATACCGTCTGTAAATTTGATAAAAATTTTTCTAAAGACTACTTTTGCGAATATGAAGAGTTTCCAGATCGTGCAGAACTCGAACAGGTGGAACTTGAATCTGACGAATACGATTTTTACAAAGTCCATGATTATGATGATGTAATATAAAGATTGAAGTGATTCTAAATAAGACACAACCAATAAGACTTTTTATTCCTTTTTACTATAGTAAAAAGGAATAGTTTTTAATTTTTATTATATAAATGGAAACAAGTAAAATTCATAACTTTTATTACCACACTCGGCTTATAGGATATTTGCAATTTTTAATTAAGACACCAAGATTCAACCAAAAATCCCTTACCTTCTTTATAGTTTCGGAAGTATCAGATAGTTTAGAATATTCATTGTTTATCGAATGAATCATATTATCAATACCTAAAGGTGTTATTCTTGTTTTAAGCCCAAACTCAAACTGTATCAATCTAAGAGGTTCAATACTATAACCTGAATACATTTCAGTTTTAATAATAAATGGAACCCAAGTTGTTATTTTATTTCCTGTTTCATCTATATATTTATGTAGATCCTCAAGAACGACTATTCGTATATTAAATGAATCAATCGATTCAGGATTTGTATCTTTAAGATGTTGGAAGTATGACAATGCAGCAATTGTGATATACTGCGGAACCGTAAAATCTGGATCCATTGGATCTACACGACCAATACCTGAACTCCTAAAGAGTTCATCTGATATACTCCATTCATTAGACTTTACGGTTGATTTTGTTTCTGATATACGCATACCTTCCATAAATTCGAAAAACGCACGTGTCATTTCCATTTCCTCATCGTAAAAGCTTGTATCCGGTTTGCGAATGTGATGATCACACATAGAAACAATTTGATCTTTTTTCTTTTCCTTCAATTCTTCGTCTTCTAGAGACATATATTGAACAGCCGCTCTGGAGATAGCAATTATTCTCATTAAATAAGATGAAGAAACGTTAAATGTTGGAATTTTGCTTTCTTCGCTTATATTGCTAGTAAACATATTGAACATACCTGACCATTCATTCAAACCAGCAAGTGCATCTTCAGGAATTTTTAGCTGCCCATCAAGAGTATTAATTATTGTATATGAATCAACTCTTGGGGCGTAGAGATCGCTACTCCAAACTTTTTCACCTGTTTCTTTGTTTCTAAAATAAATCGATCCTTTTTTTTTATTATTACTTCTTCGTGGACTCCATTTGTCTAAATCCATTTTATATATATATAATAAATATATAATAAATATAAATAAATTTTATTCGTGTGTTACCTTAAATAGGAACAAATTTAATAGAGATCATAAATGCATGTGAAAAGTAATCAATTTCCATTTATTAATTGTGTCATTTAAATTTAATTTTTAAAAAGCATATATTTATCTTACATTCCTAGAATAATTATAATAACATATAATATGTTATTATAAAATTGAAATTATAATAACATACTTTATGTTATAATAATAAATGGTGGATAAATTTGTCTTTTATTCTAAAAGCGCAGATGCAAAACCTAGTCGTGGTAAAGGTGAAACGGTAATCAATCCAAAAGATTATAGTGAGTTGGAAAAAATAAAAGATTGGAGAAAGGCATTATCTAATTTTCATGTTGCACCATTTATTCTTGACGATAACGAATGGAATTCAGTTGAACATTTTTTTCACGCAGTAAAATTTCGAAATAATAAAATACCAAGTGAAAATTATGAATTCTACCAAACATTCACTGTAAATGGTGAAAGACCTTGGTCTGCAAACCCAATTTTTGCAAAACAAGCCGGTAAAGCAGGTCGAAAATCAATAAGAAACGGTAAAGAATATGTATTTGCTGGAATAATTGACGGTGTTAAGATACCTCAAAATGTTCAAATGAGAGACGATTTTTATACATCTAAGGTAGATAGTATACTTCAAAAAGTAGCATTTTTAGCCAAATTTACACAACATGATGACTTAAAAAGACTTTTATTAGCTACAGGAGATGCAGAGCTCTGGCATTATACTGGAAAACGAGGAAAACCAAAAGATGATCTAGGTATAATACTATTTGAAGAATTAATGATAGTTAGAAATTGTATAAGAAAATTTGATAAAAAGTTTAACTTAGCAGAAGTTTCACAATTTTCAAGTGAGTTTATTACTGAGATATTAGCCTAAACTATACTATTGTTCAGTTTATAAAAAACACCGCCAGATGTAGTCAACAATTGTGGTATATTATCTTCTGGTTCTAATATACCATGGTAAATAATAATTTTTGCTACTATATCATATTCAGAGTGATGTTTTACAAAACGTAATAATATAATAGAAGTAGATTGTTCACAAATATAATATTCGTCTTTTACCAACATTTTTTGTATAACAATTCTGTCTGAATGCTGGTTAAATAAATTATTAAAATCCTTATATATCTGCATATACTCAATAGTAAGTATATTCTTTAGATCTTAAAATATTGAGACATTTGTTTGGTTTCAACAGATTTTCAAAAAAAAGTCGGATGACGAGGCGGAGGAGCAAAATAAAAAAGATAATCCAAAGGTAATTTTATATGAATTTTTAAATTTAATAGAAAACCAAGAAAAAATCTTTTTGCTCCTCCTCCGATTTTAAAAACCCAGCCGATGCTACAAAAAAAACGATTAAATTTTGAGTTGTTCCAAATGGAGACCCCCCATCTCTCTCAAGATTTTGAGATTTGATAAAAATTTGAAAAACATGAAAGCAACAAAAAGAAAAAAAGAGAATTTAGCCTAAAATAGGCTAAATTCTCTTTTTTTGATTCCAAATGTTTTGTAAAAAGTTTGGATAATTTTGTAAACTTTTGGAATATTTCCAACATACTAATCTAAAGGTGTATTTATATTTATGAAATAAATGGTAAAATGTTCATATTGCAGTCATGATTTTTCTACAAAAACAAGTTTAAATTCACATCAAAAAACAGCAAAATATTGTTTAAAAATACAAGAAACTGAAGGTGTAGAAATTAAATTCTTGTTTAAGTGTGAATTTTGTTCTAAAATTTTATCTCAACAAATTGATTTAGATAGACATCAACTTAAATGTTCTAGTAAAAAAGAAACAGATAACAATAATAAATATGAATTGATTATTATCGAACTGCAAACAACTATTGCTTCACACAAGAAGGAAATAGAACAAAACAGCATTGAATTCGAAAAGAAATTATCTATAAAAGACAGGATCATAAAAAAAATTCGTCTTGAGTGTGAAAACAAACTGTCAGAACAAAAACTGATTATAGAGGAGCAAAAGATCATCATAAAAGAATTCCAAGATGATCAAAGAAAACAAAACAAGGATTTAACTGACAGAATACAGTCAATGGCTGAGAAGGCAATTGCCAAACCTTCAACTGTGAATCAAAACACTACAAACCACATAATAAACAATATGATGCCAATAACCGATGCTCATTTACAAGAACACGTTCAGAATTTGAATCCTGTTCACGTTCAAAATGGAGCTTCTGGATATGCCAAATATGCTCTTGAATTCCCTCTAAAAGATATGATAGTATGTACTGATTTTCAGAGACGGAGTTGTAAATACAAAGATGAGAATGGAAATGTTGTTTCAGATCCAGAAATGACAAAAATAACAAAACGTCTGTTTACTGCCATTAAAGAGCGAAACGAGGAATTGATAAACGAATATTCTGCTGAATTGCAAGCCAAGTGGAGAGCTATCAATGATTCAGGAAATCCAGATATGGATGAGGAAGAAAGTGTTATTTTTTCTAGTCAAACAAATGAGGCATTGGAATTCGCAATGGAGGTTTTATCTCAAAAGAGACAGGCAAGTGAGATGGCGGATGGTATGAGACCTGATTTGTTTTATGGTTTTATAAGAGAATTGGCGGCAGGTTGTTATCGATCAGAAAAATAATGATGTAATTGATTTTATCTTTTTATATAAAAAGATAATCAAATAACTTTTAAATTTTTAAAACGTAATTGGAAGCATATATTTTATCTTACATTACTAGAACAATGATTATTGAGTTTAAAAAGGATTTAAAGTTAAATAGTCTATCATTATACAACTAATGTATGATGAATACATAGAATTATATAACATATATACCAAAAAGTATGGTGAAAAAACAGCCGTATTTATGCAGGTTGGAACGTTTTATGAATTATACGACATTATCAATACTGAAACAGGTGAAACAAAATGTAATGTTCACGAAATCACTGATATTCTAGGTATACAATTATCCAGTAAGAAGAAAGATTTTGGAAAGAATCATGATGCTTTGTTTGCAGGCTTTCCAGATTATGCAGTACATAAGTGGGCTGGGAGATTAACGTCAATTGGATGGGCTGTAGTTATTGTAGATCAAGTGAAAGATTCAAAAGGAAAGGTAAAAGAACGAAAAGTGTCACGTATTTTATCACCCAGTACTCACATTGAGAATATTCAAACTAATGAAACTCCTTATATTATGACATTTTATTTTCAAGGAGTTGTTAATCAAGCTCCCAACTTTGGAGCTGCTATTTTAGATTTGACAACAGGAACAACTCATACCTATTTAGGAAAAACTAGCGGAAGATCAGATATTTGGACATCAAATGAATTATGTCAAATGATAAGTGTATTTCAACCAAAAGAAGTATTGGTCTATTGGAAAGCGGATATACCAATCGAAGAATCCTATTTTAAGAGAATTTTTGGTTTACACAATACACCGATACATATTCGTAATCTAGATAAAAATTACACTGATAATTTCTCTATTGAGTTGGTTCGTTCAGAGTATTTAAGAAAAATATATTCAATAAAATCTCTTTTACCGGAAAAGGTGTTTTTGGGACTACGTTCGGATTACGAGGAGTTGGCTCTATTATATTTACTCCAATTTATCGAGGAACACTACCCAAGTATATTAAAATCCTTTAATAGAAACGAGCCTTGGATTCCTGATGCAAGATTAATATGCGGTAATCATGCACTAACACAATTGCAAATGACATCTGTTAATCAAAATGAATGTGTAATCGGCTTGTTTAACGCAGCCATAACTCCTATGGGGAAAAGAGCTATCAAACTTCGTCTTTTGTCACCTTATTCTCAAGCAAGTGAAATTCGTGCAAGACTAAATGAAGTGAAAGAACTGATGGAATGGCCAGAAAATACACAGAAAAAATTAGATAGGCAACTTCGATTTATGTACGATCTTCCAAGACTTCATAGAAAATTACTATGTGGATTAATAACATGCCAAGAGATAGCTGGATTGTTTCAGACATACAACTCAATCGAAAATATTATTCTTCATATTACACCAGACACAATATTAAAACAACCATTTGCATTTGAAGAATGGACCACCTATATCACATCGTTTAAAGAAAATTTCTCGGAAGAAAAGGCATTACAAGACTCAAACGATATAACGGCGTTTAATACATCAAAATATACTGAGATAGGCTCAGTTGAAGACAAGATACAAACCGTTCTAAATAATTTTCAATTACTTATTAAGGAAATTGCAGTAAACGCAGAAGTAAATGAAGATGCACTTCGTCTAGAATCAAGAGAAAAAGAACCTTTCGGGATCAAATGTTCATCTGTTACTTTACAAAAATTAAAGAAAAATAGTAAAAAACTGCCAGATGGATCTAAAGTAACCGAATTGAAATCGGGAGGTTGGTTTGATTGCAAACTACTGCAAAATCTAAATCAACAACTGGTTAAACTAAGAGAAGACCTAAAATCATTAATACACACTTATTTAATCGAAGCCTGTCATAATATATCAGAAGCCGGTGAAAAGATTTGGGTTTTAATGGAAGAATGGGTTCAGCATATTGATTGTACACAGTGTATTGTGAGAGTTTCAAATAAGTTAGGATTTTCTTGTCCAAATATAGAAGATGTAACAGAAGAATCAGGATCTGGTTTTACAATTCAGAACATTCGACATCCTTTAGTTGAAGCTACAGCTTCTCGTGTTACATATGTAACACATGATGTTTCACTTGGTATGAACGGAATTAAGGGTTGGTTAGTGTATGGAATGAATGCGAGTGGAAAATCAACATTAATGAAAGCGACTGGTATTGCCATTCTCCTTGCACAAGCAGGTTGCTTTGTACCAGCGACAGAGATGATATTAAGACCTTTCAAAGCTATTTATACAAGAATTTTAAACCAAGACAACTTATTCTCTGGTCTATCATCATTTGCAGTCGAAATGTCTGAACTAAGAGACATTTTAGTTAACGCAAATCAAAACACATTAGTTTTGGGTGACGAATTATGTTCTGGGACTGAATCAACTTCAGCACAAGCATTAGTATCTGCAGGTATTCAATATTTATGTGAAAAAAATGCTAAATTCATTTTTGCGACTCATTTGCACGATATTCCAAATGTAATTGATGTAAAATCTCTGTGTGTAGAAGTATGGCATCTTCACGTTGACTATGATCCAATTAGTAAAGTGCTCAAGTATGATAGAAGTCTGAGGAAAGGTTCAGGATCAAGTTTGTACGGATTAGAGGTCGCACGAGCTATGGATCTTCCATTTGCTTTTATTGAACAAGCTTTAAAAAATAGGCACGCAATTGATGGTTCAACGGATGTTACAAATGCAAAAAATTCATCTTGGAATACTAGCATTATTAGAAAAGAATGTGAAAATTGTCGGTCACAAATTACTAAGGAATTGGAAGTTCATCACATCAAAGAAAGGAATTCAGCAGTCAAAGGCATTTTAGAAAATGGAACTCATATGAACAATATTAGGAACTTAATGGTTCTTTGCCAAAAATGTCACGATAAAATTCATAGCAATAATATTGAAATAGGACCAGTTATACAAACTTCAGAAGGTTCGGTACGAAGTAATGATGATATTAGTAGCGAGACTAGTTCTAAATCAAGTGATTCAAAAAAGAATAAAAAGGCAAAATGGTCTGATGAAGATTTAGAAATAATCTACTCGATTATCGCCAAGTTCAAGACTTCAAGTCTCAAAGCAATTAGAGCATACTTAGAGTCAAAACACGAAATTAGAGTAAGTGAGGCTATTCTAAGCAAGATGCGGAAAGGAGAATATTAATTAAAAATATTATAACTAATATTTTTATTATACATCATAAAATAATTGTATAATTTCAATTGTTTTGTTTGTTATATTTTCTGGAGTTGACTTATTTGAAGATTCTGAATCAGTTACGAGTATTGGTGATTATGCTTTCTATAGTTCATCCAAAAAATCAAGTTTATTTGAGATTTAGTGTTTTCGTGATATGCAAAGAGAAATCTAAGACTAATTTGATGCTTTTACACCTGTAAATTCACCAAATGCTTGAACACTTCTAAAATATACTACCATAAATAAAAATTTATTTATATATCTTCACCTATTAAACATTCAGTATCTATTTGTTTCGCACAATTTTTTCCTGTAAGTTGTGCTAATGTTCTATTGAACAAACAAGGTTTCATTTCTAGATCTTTAATAGAAGTCATATTATTAATGATCTCCTTTAAAGCAGTTGGGTTTTTTACACATTCTTCTGCTGCAAACTCTCCAGCTTTTCTTTTAAGAGGAGAATGTACTTTCTTAATCAAATGAACATTCTTATAATCAACAACATGATCGCCAACAGCTGATTTGTGATGAAATATACCTCTTTCAGTATCGGTACAAACTATTTGAGATTTTCCTGAATCATCTGTGAGAATATGCTTATGAATTACCTGTGCTGCTCCTTTTTGACCTTCATAGAAATCGTTCTTTGTATATTTTTCATCTATTATACTATCAACACGAGCTTGACTTAAATCAAGAGGCGTAAGACTTGAAAATAAAAGCATCGTTAACTTTTATTTTATAAACTTGATACATTCTTTTATTGTATCCGAAAAAAGATCAATACTAGTTCCTTCTGGAAGTAAAAATCTCTCACGGTTTGCTTGTTCTCTATACTCATTTAGTTTGCAAAATACAAGAGATTCAACTATACTCATTCTTCCTTCATCTGGACATTCTTGATAATATATTACTTCATGTTCATCTGATTTGTTGTATACAGATAAACGTGATGTTAAATTTGTTGCTTTACCAAGGATATAGCGCCTTTCTTTTTTCATATTAGCAGTTGTTAGAATGTATACTACGTTTTTTTCGTCAAACTGTGTTCGAGGTTGTTTCTTTACATATTTCTTAGTCATTAGTTGTATTTTAAGTTGTTTATTCTTATTGTCTTGTTGTAATTCTCTATAACTCTTTGTATTTGTAATATCTACTTTACCAGTCATCATAACTTCAAGTACCCAAGCAGATACTTTAACGTCAAATTGAGGAGATATCCATTGTGCTATATTAATAGCAACCTGAGGATGAACCCATGTATGTCTTTCTCCATTTCCACCGGTATTTTTTTTGATTAATTCGACTACCGGAATTCCGGTAGTCAAAGATAGCTCATTAAGAAAGGAGGTTGTTTTATTAAGAGAATTCCAGTGATTAAATTTTTTCTTACCTGCTGTACATAAGTTGGTAACGTCAATATACCCATCTTCATCTCTGCTTTCTATAATATAACCATTATCAAGCTCAAGAGGTACAAGTTCATATGGTTCGTCAATTAATTCTTCAGGAGTCTCGGTTTCTTGTTCAATCTCTACAACTGTTTGCCATGCTTTTATTATTGCTATCTCATCAATAGTAGCTTGGGCTCTGTCGGCTACAGCCCGATCACGTTCAGCAGATTCTTTATATATTGAACCAATTTCACCCTTCATCTTAGCAATTTCTTCAGCATTTTCAGCTTTCATTTTTAGAATAGCTATTTCTAAATCTTTCTTAACATTCTCTTGATCTTTTTTATCAAGAAGAAATTGATTTTTTTTCTTACATGTTGAATCATGTCTATTAAAAGTTGAACATGAAAAGTTCTTATTGCAAAATGTACACGTAATAAAAGATTTTACAATTACGTCAGACTTTTGAGATTCTTGTATTTTTAAACAGTATTTAGTTTGTGTTTGGTGTTTATTTAAGAGATATTTGGTCTTGAATTTATTACCGCAAAATTGACAAGTTAATTCTTTATTTCTCTGTATATCAAGAGCGTCAGACTCTTCTTTAGCTTCAAGTTGAATTTTAATACAATATTTTGTTTTCTTTTGGTGCTGACGTAGCATTTTTTTATCACCAAACATATTATTGCAGAATTGACATTGTTCCATCTTTCTTCTTTTCATTCCTTTTTTTAAATTAGGAATGAAAATTAAGTATTCTTTCTTTGTATAAAAACATAATTTCTTTGATAAACTAAAATGCCGGAAATCGTACTTTTCTCTTCTGAACTCCAAAATCATTTTTGCAAGAAAAAAGGGTTTTTCCGTCAAACTTTTATACTATTTAATCAGGCGACCGATCACCAAAAATGATTTTTGCAAAAATGAAAAGTTCGGAAGATGAGAGAAACTTTTTGCTTTCTAAATAATTTGAAAAATTCCTAGAAAATTTCCTTTGGATTATCTTTTTACTTCTCCGCCAAACTTTTAAAAACCGGAGGAAATCCGCAAAAATGTTCATTTTCATTTCTTAGATAAAAGTCATTTTCTCTGATTAAACTGACTATTTTGTCATATCATATTCCGTCTCCAACGACGAACTTGGCTTATAGCACACTGAATAAATAAATTTATTTAATTATAAATAAAAGATTAATTAAAAAAAATGGATCCAAACGAAGATTTTAGTAAACTATATGATAGTAAACTATATGATAGTATAGAAGAACGACCACTTAAAAAACCCAATACTGCTGAATTAAAAGCTCATACAACTGAATATCTTGACCTAGTAATGCCAGATTATACTGATGACGTAACCAAATTATTTGGTTACGGTCCATATGGGCCGGATGATGATCTACAACCAAGAGAATGCATAGAAGCTTACAAAGATTTGATGACCACTTATAACACTTCATTGTTAAAAAAGTTACCTTCTGATGTGGTTGATGAGTGTACTGAATATGCTAAAAAAACAGCAAACTTGTCATTTGATGGAAAAACAAGAAAGGTATTAGCTAAACTTATAGAAAATCATCAAGATGATAAAAGACCTATCGCTTCATATATTGGAGGTCCTATGAATATATCATGTCATTGGAGTGAAAAATATAAGAAGTTGATATATATAATTGGAGAGATACACGGTAATGGAGATGATTGCGCTAAATTAAAAAAAGGCCGTCTTGATAATCCTGAAACTATTAATATCGTAGATTATTTGAAACAATATTTTTCGTTTCCCACTGCTTTTACGGATTTTTATCTTGAAATGCCATCGTTTATAATGCCAGAAGGTTATTATTATCAATTTGATCCTCATGATCGTATTAATATATTGAGACACACTTTTCATAAATGTGTAGACCCAAAATTAAGAGGTGGAGAGGAAGATTGTAATCTTTCTCGAATGCATTATTTTGATATTAGACTAGGTGACGTTAAAGATGGTAAATTAAATAGAATTTCTATTTTTATACGGGATGGATGGTCTTTGATTGAAAAGCTAAAACAGGATTTATATAAAAAGAACATTCTTTTGGAACATTTAAAAGCTTTTTATCGCACATATTATAATATTATAAGGCTTTTTATGTTTTCGTCTGATACAGAACCTGTTGATACTAGCCAACATTATTATAATATGTGGTATTCTCAAATTAAGAAATTTCCCTTACTTCAAAAAGAATTAGGAAGAGTTGTTGGATATGAAGGTGAAGATATGAAAAGTATAATAGAAACTTTTATAAAAGAAGAATTGACAGTAATGTTAGGAAGAACAATTGAGAAAGAAGTTTTGGGTCAGAAAATATTGAAAAAGGCGTCAACAGAATTTAATACTTTGTGTCGTGACTTTTTTATATTGTCTAGGAGACCTGACATGTCTGACGATATCGAATTTTTATATTGTAAAAAATTAAGAGAAAAATTAGAAATAATTGTACATAATTGTGTATCATACAATTATATGATAACAGACGCCTACCTATTGGCGCGTGTATTTAAAAAGTTTGATATAGATACCGAAGATCCACTTAAAAAACGTCTAACTGATGAGCCGGAAGAACCACACAATATAATAATATATGGAGGAGTTGCTCACTGCAAAATATATCGAAAATTTCTAACTCAACTTGGTTTTGAAGATAAAGGAAGTTCCGGAGAAATGGATTACGAAAATTTACTTCCAAGTAATGCTGAAAGTTGTATAAATATGTCAACAATTAAACAACCATTGTTTTCTGACTGGCCTCCTATTAAACCAAAACCCTCACTCTTTATTTGGCCTAATACATCAGTTGATAAAGATGCATTATTTAAAGTTCCTGAAACAGTTACAAAACTTCCGCGATCAGGTCCACGTACTAATCCATATTCATGTGAATGGAGATGATTGCGTACAAAAAATCAGTTACTAAATTAAGAAAAAAATAACAACAAGGGGAAATATAATAAAAGCATATACAAATATATATTTGTATATACACTGACGGTAAGTAATTATTTTATAATCATTAAACGTGTTTATTATTGAAGTAATTTTTTGATATGTCATATCATATTTATACCCTCTTCTATTTCTTCAACAAACCTCTTCTTAGTCAAAAGAATATTAATTGTATAAACACCTGTTATTTCTAACACAACCCATTTAATTAGAGCTAAATCTACTTGAGTTATCGATACTAAATTTGTAAAAATAGTTCGCAAATTATTAAACGACCAGTAAAGAGTTGCAAGAAGTTGCAATTCTCTCTTCGATTTAAAATCAGTAATAAGTTTTTTATCAGGATTGTATATATTAAACCCAAGTATAGGCTGTGCAAATTCGCTAACTAGAGTATCAATAACCGAATTGAACACTATAGCAAATACCAATACAGAATATTTTTCTCGTGTATCTATAACAACTCCTGCTATTGATAGATTAGTAGATGGACCAAATGAAAACCAGCCTTTCTCTTCTGCAAAAACAGTTGTGAAAATAAGTGTTATAATCGTTAGAACTGCAGAACCTGCAATACAGAGACTAAGTTGAACCTTTAATTTCATTTATATGCTATTATATGTTGTTATAAACTAATAAAAATCAATTATAAATAAATTGATTTTTTAAACAATTTTTCTAAGATGATTAGAAACAAAATGGCATTCATAAACTCTGAAGTTCAACGTGCCTTTTTTGAAATAATTTGCAAAAGACGCATAAAAAGAGTTATGTATGGTGCAACACTATATCATCTGGAAATCTTGTTTGATAGATGCCTTAATATAATCTTGTGTCATCATACGCATATTTGGTCTTATGGAACTGGAAATTTACTTGTTGCACCAAATACTCCTGAAATTATAACAAAGGCAAGTGAACGAGCAACTGAATGGCGGAAGGAATCACTAAACAAACAATATGAAGATCTTAGCCAAGTTATTGGTAACTCATTTGGCTATTTTATCCGATATTCGATTGAATGTCGCAAAAGAATACGAAACGTAAGTAAACTCAAGCAACGTTGCTTAGATTTGGTTCAGACTCTGATAGAACATACAAACAATCTACCACTTTTACCAGAAATTGATATCAATAAAACCTCAAAAGACGAAGCACTCAGAGTAATCGAAATGTTTCCCAAAATCTTCGCCAAAGTAAGTTCAGATTTAGATACACCTATAATTGACGTATTTTGGGAAAAATTGGTATATGACATGTATTTACAAATGTTTAGGTATGTTGATGTACCTGTTCCTCCGCTTGCAGATTTAATTTTAAATATTAAAGCTGTATGTCGTAAAGGTCTTTTTAGATATGGCAATCCTTTTATTAAAGCTTTTCATTTAACAGATTCTATACAAAATCGTGAGATTATAATAGAATGCAATGAGAGACCAAGGGTTACAATATTAAGAGAATTTATGTTTGACAACATAGAAACAATATCTCGTCTCGTAATTCCTCCATCTTTCTTATATGCGGATGATAAAACACAATGTGTAATCTGTCTAGAAAAAAAAGATGTTCTTGTATGGCCTTGTCACACATCACATGTAACTTGCACCCAATGTACTATTGAATTATTATCTTTACAGGTTTCTTGTCCATTATGTCGTCAGTCCGTCCGTTTTATATATGGAAAATGGTACCTTGATAATGATGACAATGACAATGTATGACTATTTGTTCTTCACAATTTGTGGTATGAATGGCACCTTAGAAAGAACTAATGTTCAATATTCTTTACGTGAACAAGATTTTCTTTCGAGAGTAAACTAATAAAAATCAATTATGAATAATTGATTTTTAAACAAAAAACTATTCATAAACTCTGAAGTTCTATGACATTAAAGAATGTTTATCATCGCAAACAAGGTTAAATAAATTATTGAAATAATTTTTAAATTGATATATATTATACTCATCTATAGCATTTTTAGAAATAGTATATACTCTAGATATGTATTTTTCTAATTCTATTTTTAGCTTTTTAAAATTTCTTTTTATATTCCTATAATCTCCTTCTGGATATCCATTTACAAATGTAAATTCATCCATAATAGGACAATGATTCCATGATATTTGCCCTAAAACATTACACGATAGAAGATTGTGAGAATACCTTTCTTGTGGAAGATAAATACAATGTTTTTCCATTGAAGTACCTTTAAAAATAATATTCAATAAATTAAATACATCAATAATTCCTAGTTCAGTAGAATGTCCTGGTGGATACGCATTACAAGAATCTCCAATTAACCATATATTAGAATTATTATGTTTTTTACAATATTGTAATTTATCTTTATGTAATTGAATACCTTGGGGGCAAGATGCTGGTTTTACAAAATGAGCTAAAAATTTTTCATTTTTATTTATTTTGGGACCTAAAAAATTTATAAGATTTATTAGAGTTTCATCTAGTTTTTGTGTATTTTTACATAATAGTATCATGTTAACAGAAACTTCAGCTTCTTTAGAAACAAGTATTTTATAAATAGGTTCCATATTGTTCTTGTTCTTTTTTATATATTTAATAGCATTTTCAAATACACTCATATATTCTTCAAGATCACTAAATCCACTTGCCCAATGATCTACTTCTTGTCTGAATGGTTTATTAGGAAAAGAGTTACTATATTTATGAAAATTATATGCAAACGATATTAAAGAAGACATATTGTTACTGGCCTCATAATCTCCTGTTCCTATTTCTCTGTCAAGATCTTTTAATTTAAAAATCAAAGATTTTGGTAAATGATCACAATCTGATATATCACTAAATATCATAAAAACAGGAAAACTAAATCTAGTCACTAATTGTTTAATTTTCCCAAAAAAATGGTGTCTGGAAGGACTATGATATCCATCAGCGCAAAATATATGGTTATATTTAGTCATATTTTCATGTTCTGACCATTGACTCTTAATATTTATTGATAATTTTAATTTACTATACAAAATAAATTCAATACACTTTACTTGTACATTTGTAATTGTTTTTTGTTTATGAAAACAATCATCTGAACAATCCATTATGGATTCAAGCTTTTCTATAATAGATGTGGATATCTGAAGCAATTGATTTCTTTCAAAAACGGCTCTTTTAACATATAATGTAATTTTTGCTTTTAGACCCTTTGATACTAAATATAATAAATAAGTAGCAACACATAAACCGATTGGACCTTCTCCAATAATAGCAATATTTAATTTATTACCATCTTTTTCATCAAAAACTTTATGTAGACGTGGATTAGACTTAGGTTTTCTTCGAATAGAGTTGCGTGGAATAGACTTAGGTTTTCTTCGAACAGACTTACGTGGAACAGACTTACGTGGAACAGACTTACGTGGAACAAACTTGCGTAGAACAGACTTGCGTGGATTAGACTTAGATTTTCTTCTAACAGATTTATTTTTACGAACTGTTGACCTATTCATTTACTTTAAATAAAGATTAATTTATTGAGTTTGCATTTATTTAAAAAATAACATGATATTACAAAGGACTCAAATTATGTATGACGACAAATATCAAGAGATGAAGATAGTATTGGACGAAATATTCCAAACCAATTGTTCCGAATTGGATATTGGGAAAAGAGCAGGCTGGACTTCGTACATAGATTTTATAAATCCTGATGAGTTAGACGATTCTCATGTTATGAAAGGAAAAGATGTCACGGGTAGGAAGTTTATCGTTTTCAAATCTGAAGTGCAAACTAGCGAAAAAAAAATCCGTTTATTTACGATTTTTTTTCAACGGTGGTATGATTCAGAAGTAGTATATCACTCTGCTGGACATTACGGAACACATATGTTTTTGACAACTGGAGGTGCCTGCTTAATGCAAATAGAATTGTTACGTGATTTGTTAGTAAATGGAATTGTTAATTTGACAGTAGAAAAAATGGAAAAATGTCGCATCGGATACAGAGATTACCTTGAATTAGAAAAGATAGATCCAAACTCAATTGACACCATTATACTTGGATGGTCTGATTAAGTGCAATTTAAAATCGACAGACCGCATTCAAAGGAGATATCGTACAATTTGTGGATACCCACAAAGATAGATTGGGTAGATTCGGTTTTGAACTCGTCCGAACTAGAAAAGATAGATTAAAACTCAATCGACTCCATTATCTTGAATTTCCATTTAGTAAATATACCATATTTATTTAATATAATTTCTTAATTTCTCTAATTATATAAACTCGTTAGTAAAGTCTCCAATTCCAACGACGAACTTGGCAATAGTACACACTGAATAAATGAATTTATTTAAAATTAAATAAATAATCAATTAAATAAAATGGATACAGAAGATTTTAGTTACCTATATGATAGTATAGAAACACTACCACGTAATACTCGTGAGTCAAAAGTTCCTCCTGAAAAAATACCTCCTGAGCTAGCCATGCCAGATCCTGATGATGATACAAAGGAATTTGGCTATGGCATATATGGACCGGATGATGATCTACAACCAAGTGAATGTATACAAGCTTACCAAAAATTAATAACCACTTATAACACTTCATTGTTAAAAAAGTTACCTTCTGATGTGGTTGATGAGTGTACTGAATATGCAAAAAAAACAGCAAAACTAACATTTGATGGAAAAACAAGAATGGTATTAGCTAAACTTATAGAAAATCATCAAGATGATAAAAGACCTATTGCTTCATTTATTGGAGGTCCTATGAATATATCATGTCATTGGAGTGAAAAATATAAGAAGTTGATATATATAATTGGAGAGTTGCACTCTCTTGGAGATGATTGCGCTAAATTAAAAAAAGGCCGTCTTGATAATCGGGAAATTATTGATATTGTAGATTATTTAAAACAATATTTATCGTTTCCCACTGCTTTTACGGATTTTTATCTTGAAATGCCAGCGTTTATAATGCCAGAAGGTTATTATTATCAATTTATTACTAATAATCGTATTGATATATTGAGACACACTTTTCATAAATGTGTAGACTCAAAATTAAGACGTGAAGAGAAAGATTGTAACCTTTCTCGAATGCATTATTTTGATATTAGACAGGGTGATGTTAAAGATGGTAAATTAAATCTAATTTCTGTTTTTATACGCGATGGAACGTCATTAATTGAAAAGCTAAAACACAATTTATATAACAAGAACATTCTTTTTGAACATTTAAAAGCTTTTTATCAAAAATATTATAATATTATAAGGCTTTTTATGTTTTCATCTCATACAGACCCTACTAAAGATGCTAGCCAACATTATTATAATATGTGGTATTCTCAAATTAACAAATTTCCTTTACTTCAAAAAGAATTAGAAAGAGTTGTTGGATATGAAGGTGAAGATATGAAAAGTTTAATAGTAGATTTTATAAAAGAAGAATTGACAGTAATGTTAGGAAGAACAATTGAGAGAAAAGGTTTGGGTCAGAAAATATTGAAAAAGGAGTCCATAGAATTTAACACTGTGTGTTATCAATTTTTTCAAGATTTTAAAAAAGATAAAATTTCTAAACAAATTAAGGTAAAATATTGTATATCTTTAAGTAAACACTTAGAAAGAATTATATACAATTGTATAGCATATAATTCTTTTATAATAGACGCCTACCTGTTGGCTCGTCTATTTAAAAAGTTTGATATAGATACTGAAGATCCACTTAAAAAACGTTCAACTGATGAGCCAGAAGAACCACATAATATAATAATATATGGAGGAACTTCTCATTGTAAAATATATCGAAAATTTCTAACGCAACTTGGTTTTGAAGATAAAGGAAGTTCCGGAGAAATGGATTACGAAAAATTATTTCCAGGTGATGTTGAAAAATGTATAAATATGTCAGCAATTAAACAACCATTATTTTCTGACTGGCCTCCTATTAAACCAAAATCTTCCTCGATCTTTATTCAAAGTAATCCATTGGTTGATAAAGATGCATTATTTAAAGTTCCTGAAACAGTTACAAAACTTCCGCGATCAGGTCCACGTAGTAATCCATATTCGTACAAAAAAACACTTCCTCCTAAAATTTGATTTACTCTTCAAAGAGAGTTATAATAGGAAGAAAATTGTTAATACAATTGATTAGAAATTGTATTAAGAAAAAGGTGAATATGGTATGATGCAACTAATAATCTTACTAAATATATTCTATTGCAATTATCTTTATAAATATAAGTACTCGCTTCCATTAAAAGGTAATTCCAGACTTGTAAAAGGTGGAATAGATGCGAAAAGACCATAATATTCGCGAACAATATATAATAGTTCTGTTTTTGGATCCCAATCGCTTTTATAATCTTTATATGCATTTAAGGGTCTAAGATGAGGATTGCATCTTCCATAATAGTCACATGCCTCTTTTTTTGTCTTGAATTTTACATTCATATAACCAACATGTTTTAATTTAGTATTTTCTCCATCTACCTTTTGTGTAACAAACCGTACTACCTCTAATACATAAGATTTTGTCATTCTCTTTTTTAATAATAGTTTATCTTTAAACATAATTGATTTCATTCAAAATCAATTTAAATATTGTGGCGATAAAACCATATGACAACACGCCACCATTTGAAAATTGGATTATGTATGTCAGTCAGTTTCTGGTCCATGCATTTCTCGTTCAGAACGTGCTAATATATCATCTATATGTTGGATTTGAAGTCGCTGTTCTCGTGTAAGAGGTAAATTTTGTTGCCTCGGACGAAGCCTAAATGCTACTAGTACAAAAAATCTACCATTTTCTCCTCTCATAAATTCCTCATAACGTCCACGATCATCATATCTAAACTCGTTTGGAAATGATAATTCATCAGCTCCAAAACCAAATGTATCATACCGTTTAACAGCAAAATTCTGATAACGTCTATTCATACTTTGCCATGACTCTAGCCTAGGGTCTATATATAGGTCAGGTAATGATGCAAGAGCTGTTCGATGTTCAATTGATAGAAAAGCAGGTCCTAGTGGTTCTGGAGTACGAACTGGAGTAGGAAATGGATTAGGAACTGGAGTAGGAAATGGATTAGGAACTGGAGTAGGAGCTTGAGTAGGAGCTTGAGTAAGAGCTGGAATAACTCTTCCAACTGTGTTCATAAAATTCTGATATTCAACACACTCATCTCTAATTGGCTTCCAAATTGTACCTCTTTGATTTTCATACCTTTTTACAAAATCATCTAATATATTTCTTAGAGCATAATTTGGAACAAGAATGTCGCTTATACGTTGTCTTGTCTTAGGGCACGTATTATTACGCACAAGCCAGCTTTGTATCGATTCTCTTTCATACGTTTGTCCATTACTACATATAACTGGATCTTTTAGTATTGAATTATGACAAGATAAACCATCAAGTTGATTCATTGCTTTTGAAAACTCTTCCTCTTTCATATTTACACCACAAAGTTCTCTTATGGATCTTTCGGTTAAAAAAGAAGCATCTGATTCTCTAATTTTTTGAAAAGCAGTTTGTGTAGCATTTTCCCCAAGTTCTTCACGTTCTTTTCTCTCAATATATGCAATAATCTCATCTGGTGAAACAGATGCTTTAGTAGCAAGGTGTTCTAAACTCTCATCGCCAATACTTTCGGTTGTAGACTTAAGAAGATCCGCAACTTTTTCAAAAAGAAAAAATCTTCTAAAAGCTTCCTCTTTATAATTTCCTTCCGGATCTTCTTTATGTAAAAGATCTTTATAAGACATTGATATTACGCTTAAATGTTTGGTAAAGACACCACCGCCACCGCCACCAAATAACCGACCGCCAGCACTGCAACCCAAAATTATTGAATGTGGTCGATATTTGTATACAGGATTTTGTCCTTTAAAATCTAGACGAATAAATCCGTTAGGAAGTCTTTTTTGTGTATTAAAAAAAGTATTGTGCCCCCATTGTGTTTCACCAGTTATTTTATTTTGGTAGTATATTTTATCATCTTTACTTTTTTTTTCTTTGAAATAATCCATTTATTATTAGAGTTTTTTTGAAATAAATTTACTTTTTTTACAATTTAGAATCGTAATTTTTTAATCTATTTGTACCATTTATATCTATTAAAGATTGATATGTCTAAAGGTGTAAAATAAATATTATGTATCAGCAAAAGAAATATTTTTTAGATGTTGTATGGGTTGTTGTTGTTGTAGGTATTGTTGTAGTTCTAGGTTTTGACTCAAAAAAGGTATTAAAGGAAAGTTATTTGGATTATTGACTCCTTTAGAATTATATGTGTTAGAGTATGAATACGTAAGATCAAAATAAGTAATAAAAACATTTTTTTGATTTGTATCTATGTCAATGTCTACTAAATAATTGCCCATATTTATTTTGTCAATTACATATATATCCTTCGACAATAGTAAAATCGTAGGATCTGTAAATTCTTTTTTCTGGTATTTCTCATTCTTATATATAGTTTCAAATACAACTTCTGTGTCATATACAGTGACTATTGAATTAATTGCTTCAGTATCACTCTTATTATTAGAAATATAATATTTCCCAAAAGGAGGTTTTTGATCTTTAAATATGGATGTCATTTTTAGAATATGTCTATATATTTAATTTTAATAAAATAATCATTCGCGTGCTCTTTCTGTATTAAAATTTGATTTTCTCTTCAAACAAAGTTCCGATAGGAAGAAACTTTGGAATAGTTTTAGTATTTCCATGGCATTCATAGTCTATCTTATTAAACCCATCTCTGTATTTTATTATATTTAAATACCCACCGTACTGTTCTAAAAGACGCCAATGCGGAGATGGTCCTATTACTATCATCTTAGTTCCCATCATAGTGTTATACATTTTCACCAAGAGAGTGCTTGATAAATCGTACATTCTATCGTGCTTATTATCATTAATCCATGCCTGACAACAGTTAAAAGAACAAAAAACACCATCAGTCTCATAATATTCTCCAATTTTCAAAGAGATCTGATCATTTTTTAGAGTTTGCAAACGACGCTTTTCAGTAATGTTTTCTTTTATGGTATACGTATCTCTACTGATATGAGAATGATATTTTTTCTCAGCTTGACTTGGAATATATTTAATTGGGCATCCTATCGGGTGAGTTTCAAAAGGATGTCTACACCAATAACAATGATACCGAAGGAGATTTACGTCCATTCTAGATTGAAAATCTATCATAGAAACATGACACGTATGTAATTTTTTAGACTCGTCTAGAAACGATATTACTTCAGGAGTACCCTTGTCAGTATTTAGTTCGGTAAGTTTTGTCGTATTTGCAGAATTCTTTTCTTCAACCAACTCTTTAGAAATGTTTTGTATACCATATGTTACATTTATACGTGCGACATTTACACCCATTAGAGTGAAAGTATACTTACTCTTTTTAGAGTTTTGATTTTCAGTCATTTTCTATTCAAACTCTTATTTTTAGTTTCCATTTTCACTTTTATTTTTAAGCATTTACAATAATTTATCTGTAATAATTAAAATGCTAAAGTGTCAAAAAAATAAACTCTGGGTAGAAAATATATCAAATCTTTTGTGCTCGTACACCCTTATTCCAATGACTGGAATGACCCTTGCCGAACAGATGAACTCTTTGAGTAGACTGGTAATCTTTATTTTTATGATTTTACTTACAACAGGTTTTCAGTCTAGCGTCCTTTTTTTACTTCTTTCTCTTCTATTTATAATTATTCTTTACTACATACAAAAGAATCGAATGGAAAGATTTGATGTAGAACATTATACTCCTATAGATAATACACAAGTGAATAACTTATCTCAAACTCCTATAGATAATACACAAGTGAATAACTTATCTCAAACTCGTGTAAATTATCTGAACAATTCTGAAGAAATATATGATGACAGTAAATTAGGTGTTTCTAGAAAAATTTACGATGATAATAGTGTAAATTTAGATAATATAAGTGGTACGTCGAGTGATCCAAATTGGATGTCGCCAAATCAAAAAATGGTTGGACCTGCAAATCCTAAGACAAATATTCAACCTGTTATTGTACCACCAGCGGCCGATCCTAGTTTTTGGCGAGGTACAAATCTCAGTTCATCTTTAAAAATCAATCAACAGGGTAACACCGACTTGTATCGTTCGGGTTATTTAATTTCTAATAACGATCAACTCACAGAAAAATACCGTCAAAAGGATAGAAATAAATATAATGGTGAAAGTGTTAATAAAAAACATCAGCACAATGAAGATACAGACACCGGTTCTTTTCAACAAAATAATATAGGAGATATAGAAACTTCGTGGGGTTATAACAAAGACCAACTTAATTATGCAGGTCTGCCCTCCAATTTAGCTGCATCTGGATTCTCTAGAAATCCTTCTATGAAACAATATAATGACAATTTGTTTACACAAACTATTCAACCAGGTATCTACACAAGAAGTGAAATTGTCGAACCAATAAATTCTAATATGGGTGTTTCTTTTACACAACAATTACCACCGGCATCATCTAGAATAGATCCAATGACTGGAGCATTGTTAAGAACTGAGCACGATCCCCGTATTGTAAAACCTTATTTGAAGAATACGTCAGCTTACACTGTAAATGAAGGAGATATATACGATCCGAGATTTACTGGATACGGTACTTCATATCGTTCATACAATGATGATGCATTAGGACAAACTCGTTTCTATTATGACGATATTAACGCTGTTCGTATGCCAAACTATATATCACGTAGTAATATAGATACTGAACCTTTTGCTGATAGCTACGGACCTATTCCAAAAGGATTTGAAAAGGGAAATCCCTATACTGATAAAATTCATAGTTTAGCTGAGAATGCTTTTCTTGAAGGAGCTATTCAGCACCGCACAGAGTTATCGGAACGGCTGATGCGTAAGGTTAATTCTGAACAGTGGCAACGTCGTGCTGCTCCTATTAATAGGAACGGTGGTCGTATGTTAGGTGGTTTTGGAAGATAAAAGTGGAGGCTAACAACTGGTGCTCTTATTCGTATGAATTAGTAAGAACATTCTTTTTTAAAAATAAAAGAATATTTAATTCGTAAGTTTTTTAATCAGAAAATTGCTTTCATTACATATGAATTACTAATTTTAAACTAAATTGTTATTTAAAAATAAGCTTCTTATAAGTAAGAAGTATATTACGGCGAGTTAAAGCGGTTAAGGGCGTAGTGACAGGATGAAAACCAAATCTTTTCGCAAACCCTAAAAAATACCATATCTCTTTTAGAGATTAGAAAATTACCTTTTGGTATTTTTTTAGCCTCGATTTACTTCTTACCATGGAGCTACACATGGTTTAGAAGCCCCTTTACGGGGCTGGATTCATATAATTTTGTATGAATCTAGTAGCGGAGATACAATACAGATTCTAAAAAGAAAAAGTTTTTAGAATTTTAATATAGGAATAATTTTTTTTAAAAATTGGACTATAAAAAAAAATAAATAATATTTCATCTTTTAATAAATGGATTCGTTGGATTTGAATGAAGATTATATATATCTTATTAATAATTTAGGTCAAGTAGAATCTATACATCATTCAAGAATTAAAATTCTTGGATTGTCAAACTATTTTGAAATTGATATTCTAGACGAGATTTTTGTTTTTAAAGTGATTTATATTCAAGAAATTCTTAATGGCAATCGTATGGTAGCTTTAATACCAAAAAAACTAATAGGACAGATTATTGAAAGATTATTGTGGAATAGTCAAAGATTATTGTGGAATAGTGAAGATGTAGATGTTCGTATTTTTAGAATTGTTAAATTGGATGAGGATATTTCTAAAAAAGATTTAGAAAATATTTATGTTGTTGACTTCAAAAAATTTTGTCCAAATTCTGGTGTTTGTATTTCCTTAGCACAATACGCTGAACAAATTAAAAATTATTTTTTAGGATTTAGTAATTTTACTTTAGTAACATCAGTGAGAAAAATAGGCAATAATTCTTCTAATGGATTCGTACATGAAATTTTATATGAACGTGACGGATATACAGCAAAATCAATTTTGAAATCAACAAACAGTGCATTCGCAGATAATCTTTTATATGAATATTTAGTTGGACAATATATTAACAAAAAATATGATATTTTTCCTTGTTTTATACGAACATATGCATGGTTCAAGTATAATTCATATACTGATTGGAAAAAAATTAGCAAAAGTACTAGTATTACTTCTTCTGATCTTATAAATAGTATGACTAAAGATAGAGATTTATTGAAAACAATAACAGAAAGTAAAGAAGAAAGTTGCTTTAATGACAAAAAAGATCAGAGTACTAAAAGACAATGTACAGTGATAGAGTATCTTCTCGGTTTTGCATGTAAAAACTCAGAATATTTATCTATTCTAATTGAACATATTGATTCTAAAGCGTTAAAAAACATGTTAGATGATAATTCTGAATTTATAACTAATAATGAAATACTTTACGTGTTATATCAGATTTATATGGTATTAGCGACAATAGCTGATGAATTTACTCATTATGATTTACACACTGGAAATGTATTGGTATATGAACCAGTTCGTGGAAAATATATTGACTATATATATAAATTAAAAAATGGAGACATCGTACAATTTAAATCTAAATATATTGCAAAAATTATAGATTATGGACGTAGTTATTTTAATGATCCTTCCAACAAAGATATATCTGGATCATCAAAAAAGATATATGATAAAATATGTAATAATGTGAATGATTGTGGTGATATTGGTGATGATTATGGATTTTTCGAGATGGATGTGTCTAGTAATCGTAATGTAAGTAAAGATTTATCATTAATCAAGCAAGTAAAAACATATCTACAAAAATATCCTAGTTCACAAAGTTTATTAGAATCACTTAATAAAGTTGATCTTGGCCTTGGCACAAGATATGGAACACCTGAAAAATATGATAATAGGGGTATTGGTAATATAGAAAATATATTTGATATACATGATGAATTAAAGAAACTAGTATTACAGAATAAAACTAACAATGAGAAGGAATACAGAAAAATGATATCTTTAGGTTCTTTAACAATTTATCAAACAGGAAAACCAATGAAATTTATACCATATAATAAATTTAATACATTTATATGAATTTATTTAATGATAATCAATTTGAAAGACACATATTTGATCCAGTACAAAAGTTTTATTTGTATTAGAAACTTTAAAACTCATTTATAATATTATTTATTTAACTCCACCTTGGCTCCCATCGTTGTTGATTGTACTTACGCATTTGTTTAGAAAGAAGATCTTCTCTATGTTCTTGAGTATCTTCGATCCACGACAAACATCCATTGTAAGAAGATCTATCCATATTTATAGGATCATTTTTGGTTAAAATACGACGTTCGTATTGTGGTTTTATACCACCCATAGGATCTTTGTAAAGCTCACCAGATGAAAGAATCTTATTAGTGTAAAGAGGTTCAAAAAAAGGATCCTCTATCGATTTGTCTATATAATATGTGATATGACCAGCATTTATGTCAGAATAAGTACGATAATTTTTACCATAATTATCTAGAGAAGTATCTGTATAAATTTTCTCGAGAGGGATTCTGCCATCAATCGGTGGACGATCAACCGTTAGAACTTGTTCGTGAGATGCAGAAAACAGTTTTGGATCTCGACTACCCCATCGCCTACCAGAATCAATAGGATAAAAGTCATTTGCGTATTTATTATTAAGAGCATTTGGATTTAGAATGCTAATACCATTCTTGTTTTTAGGTTCATTACGTTCTCGAAATTGCAATCTAAGAAAAGAATTCAATTCTTTTGGAATCTCACATTTTTCAATTGACATGTTAGTAGTCATTTTCTCTAAGAACAAGATTAAAAACGAAAAGCTTACGTTTTTGGAAAAATTTTAATGTTTTATCAACATTAAAATATGTATTTATTTACTTCTTAACACACTTGCCAGACTTGCGTCTACGCTTCTCACTCTTCTTGCACTTCTTACGGCAACGACCCGACTTGGAGCTACGCGACTGGCTCTTCTTGCACTTCTTACGGCTACCCGACTTGCTCTTACGGCTGCCAGACTTGGGCTTGCGGCTACGCGACTTACGCTTAGAAGATTTACGCTTGCGGCTACCCGACTTGGGCTTACGCGACTTACGCTTGCGGCTACCAGACTTGGGCTTACGTGACTTACGCTTGCGGCTACCAGACTTAGGCTTGCGGCTACGCGACTTACGCTTCGGCGACTTACGCTTTGACGAAGACGAGGAAGAAGACGATCGCCGGCTCTTCTTCTTACGGCAACGACGGCTCTTTACATCGCGAGTTTTACTGGGACCACACTTCTTCTTACGGCAACGACGGCTGATTACATCTCGAGTCCTGCCAGGACCACACTTCTTGCGGCTACGCGACTTACGCTTAGACGATTTACGCTTAGACGACTTACTGCTAGAACGACTGGAAGGAGTACCCTTCTTCGATCCTGAACGACTCTTGGGAATGCTAACCTTGTGAGAACGAAGCTTTGATTTAAGACTCGCCTTCTTTAGACCGGAATAGGTAATACCGTGAGATTTTGCCAACTTTTTCAGTTGAGCCAAAGACGCCCCCTTTCGAGACCGTGACTTTCGCGACGGGCTTTTACGTGATTTCGCCATTTCTTTATTATACACCGAGAAAAATAAAATAACGGAAAAATAAATTTCAAATTTAAACATTTGAAATTTAGAATGCTTCTATATTATCTTGATTTTGTTTCATAATTTTTTTAATTATGAAAATTTTATTAAAATTATTCTGTGATAAGGTTAACAGATAATACATCTTTTTTTGTGTCTGAATATTTCAACAAACTATCTATTAATTCAACATGACCCATCATCATACGCCTACAACATATCTTTTTTAATCCTAATCTATCAAGAGACTCTTTCATATCTACACCTTCACTTAACAAGTTTTGATATGGAGCCCATTTTCCGCCTATAACTTTTCCACATGTATAACATCTGACTGGTAGAATGCACATTTTTATTTTATTCTTCGGAAATCAATCGTAAAATTCAGTTTTTATTTAAGCTGTAAAATTAGGTTGTTTTACCCAGCAATTACTCAATTTTGAATATCCACCACCTGTATGATGGTAATAATGTATAACCGGAGGAATTGTTTCCATATAATTAACTACCGGATAACTAGGAACACTTTCCATTTCAAAATTCTCAGAAAATCCTTCCTTTTTGCATTTAAGTAAGCAGTCTTGATATTTAAATTCTCTAGATTTTAGTGTAGCCGTTGGGATAACAGCCTTAGCGCTGATGTCACAATTATCTTTACACTCCTCATATTTGTGGCGAAATTTTAGGTTTGTAGACCATTCTTTTGATTTTTGTATACCATCACCACCTTTGTTTTTCCAACAGTCCTGATAGCATGGGTTTTGAGGCTCGCTTGCCGGAAAATCTTCCTTAACCTTAAAAAAAGCATCAATATCATCATCACTAAACAATTCTACGCAATCTAGTTTTTCTAGAAGATTATTTTTACTCCCAGGCCATCCTGTACATGTTCTTTTATTGACTGTGTTAACAAAATGAGGAAAACCTTGAACACCGTATGGGGCTTCAAAGTTTGATAATACTTTAATTTTTCCAGAATTAATTTCTTCAGCAAGCGCCTCTTTGGCATTATCGCAATGACCACATCCATTCATAGCGTAAAAAATAATTTTTTCCGAAGTCATTTTATAATAGTAAAGAAAAAGAAAAAGAAAATAATGTAAATTATTTATTTAGCTGTAATTTTAGTTTTTAACATCATCGCGTTTAATTCTTGCAAAACAAGTTTTCCAACATATGGTAACTTTACTGGTAATACTTGATCAGTATCACACGCTCTACATTCAGTCTTACTAGTTGCAAAATTACCACACTTTGAACATATGGATACTTGATACTTATCCGAAACCAAGAACAGCCTCTCCTGTAGGAATTTAGATACGCCATGACCAATCATACAATTATGCGCAACAATTCCATTTGCTAAAAAGGTATGAGTATCATCAACTTGAATATCATATACAGGATGAACTCCAGCAGGTCTAATATCAATCACTCTTAAATTCATAGTTGGTAGTCCTTCACACTTGCGATTCACTCCATATGACACACTTAGATTGGTTAGACCTTCTAGAAGAGTTGTATCTTCTTCACATGGAGGAGAGTCACCACTATCTTCTGGCTTGACAGGCTCATCTTGTAAAAACCAATCTAATGCGCCGATATCTTTCAAATATTCTTCTGCGTTCGGAAAGCCTTTTCCCCTGAATTTTCCAAAACTGGTTCCCTTTACTAAATGATCATTAATATCATGTGTACTGGGAATAGCATAAGGATGAAGAAGTGCTTCTGTTTTATTCAGATCTTTTACCGCTTTTTCTATCGCTTTTTTCGTAGGTACAATCTTATCTGGAAATTCCTTCTTAATTTCACTAAAATTGGTAAGTTCATCAACCCTTTGAACCAACCAATTGTGCTGACGAGTTACTCCATCCCTTAAACGTTTATAAGATGCTCCAGCTTCTAGTCGTTGAGATTTGTGACAGCAATACCGAAAACCGATTTTTTCATGGAACATAGGTAAATCATCAATACATATATGAAGAGTAAGTTGATAGCTTTTGTTTTCTTTCAATGAATCTACCTTTTTCTTTGATGATGTTGTCTCTTTTGCTTTTTGTATAGTAACATTATGAATATCAAATCTAGCTAACAAAGTCTGAAGTTGCTTCATCATTTCTTCTAACGAATCAAGTTGAGATCCACATTTGCTTTTTGAAAAACTTACAGAAGTTAACAAATCTCTCTTTCCTCTATGAAGAGCGAGAACACAAGTATGACCGTCTCCACCAAACAACCCACCCAAAAACTCGCGAACTATCGGTAATGGACAAGATGGATCTGTGATAAAGGTAGGTAGTTGTGCAGGTTGATTAATTTTTTTACCAACTAGTATTCCTTCTATCTTCATAAGGTCTGATAGAAAGTTTTGTGGAATCCTTATACAATAATAGTTTTTCTTTGTAAAATTTTCTTGTGTTATCATAGCAAATTTTCCTAAATCTTCCAGTGCCGAAGAAACGTCTATTTCATGACCAAGATTTAATATTCCATTATAAGTTTTACCACTAAGATAAATTCCACCATCTGCACAAATATATCCAACCAACCGAGCAAACGAAAGAGCATGAAAATAGGATTCTTCATCCTTAACTTTTAGCCGTGTATCACCTGCTTGAAACTTCCAATTTGCACACTTTTCAATTTCTTCTTTTACAATAATCAAAGGATTTGTAATACCTGTTTTAAGTTGTGTAGCCCCTTTTACCATTTCGCAAATAGGCACCCACGCATTCTCGCTTGTAAGCATTTTATGATTATCTGTAAAACGAATAGTACGTCCATCCTGAAAAACAACATCTACACATTTTCTATCTCCTTTGCTTAAAAAATTGCTTTGAGTAGAAGGAATTATTTGTTGTTTTTCTTCGTGATAACTTAAAACGGTATAGTTCTTGTTTTCCATAGTTCCAAGTTCTACGCTCAAACCGCAATTTAAGGGAATTGGCGAGCGATAGTCCCCACAGTCTCTTTCCATTTCGCCAAATCTCTGTCCACCATCACGTGAACGACCTTCCAATGGCTGTCGCGTGAGAGTTGTCACAGGTCCGGTTGCGCGTGCGTGCATCTTATCAGAGACAAGGTGTTTCAAACGTTGATAGTAAACAGGACCAATAAAAAACATTCCCATATTTTCACCTGTCATTCCGTTCATTAGAATTTCTTTTCCCGTACTTTCATAACCAAGCATACCTAGCGTTTTGCATGCTTCTTCTGCTATATTTTTACTTTCTTTCGTGAAAGGCGTTGCGTCGCCATACTTACCGTTAATTGTACAAGATTTTCCCATTACTGATTCAATTAGTTGATTAATAGTCATTCTCGAGGGTATGCATTGCCCTGTTATAATCGGTCTAGACGCTTCTACAACAATATCGTTACTATCACGTTTTGCTCTACGAGTAATAATAAATCCATGTGGCATTGTTACACACCAAGTTAAACCAGTATATTGTACTTTCTTTACATCATTATTAGAATGTAAGATAGGATCAATGTTTGTATAAGATATTTTCCATAAATTTTGACTAATTTCAAAATGCGATGAATAACCACAATGAAGATAAAGACGAACTACATCATCTCTAAATTTATGAGAAGATGTATAAATTATATTACGACTACAAGTAAGACCAGAAAGAATTGATCGAGTAAGATCAATTGGAAGGTTCCATACCCATTTAGCTAATCGTTTACCAGTCGTGTGATCTGGAGATAATACACTCAACCAATTTTTATTAATAATTGTAAATATTGAATTTTCATATGTATAATCTATTGTTGGAACTAGAACAAGTATTTCAAATCTCTTTTTTAACCAATCATCAGTAGATAATAAATCGAAACCAAAACGTAAGCAATTATCACCTACTAAGTAACCATATAACTCAAAAAATGCGATAAGTTTTTCATATGTATTAAGAGCAAGCAACTCCAAAAATGGTATACCGGTTATATTTCCTTCAAAGCCAAATCGAGCTTTTCCTGTAAACTTAAATACTTCTGAAAACATTAGTTCTTGTGCTTTAATTTTTTTATAATCAGATTCTAATGGTTTGGTTTGTTTAGCAAACATATCATGATCTGTAGTAACAAGTAGAGATACTTTTTCAATCATGTGTGTAAATTCAATCATTTCCTGTGTTTTTGTTTCATTTAATATGAAAGCGGTTGGCTGCTCATATACAAGACGACCCGTTTGATGATCATACCCAGCAATTCTAAGTATACCTTTATCATATGCTTGTTTGGCTTCTTTCCAATTCATAAAACCATGTTCTGTAAGAATCTCGTGATCTTCAGCGAGACAATGCGGATTTATTATAATATCTGGAACAATTCCTTCTCTTGTAAAAGGCATGTCTTCTTGCTTATACACCATACCCACTGTTCCTTTTTGAGCGGCTCGCGATGCAAACTTATCACCGACTTCAGGAATTCTCAAAGACCTAATCACAATTTTGACAAGTTTATAGCCATTTGGTGTTATTGTAGAAAAGATGCGATCAATATACCCTTCCTCTCCTTTTCCAATTACTACAGAGCAATCACTAAATATTTCGTTTCCCGATTTGTCAGATTGAATAGAAATCTTTCCAATAATAACGTCTCCTTTCTTTACAAAAAGTGCATCTCCTCCTCTAATCTTACCTTTTTCATCAATCCACTTGGGATGTCGTAAACGAACAATACCGTTTTCATCAAGTAATCCATAATTAGCATCATGCTTTCTTCTGTCTATCGGGGGTATACATATCTTCTCAGAATTATAACCCTGTTTCTTTTCTTCATCACTATGAGTTTTATAAGTAGTAGCCCAAAACAAACCACGTTGAACAGCGCTATAATTTAAAATCACAGAGTCTTCTTGGTTGAAACCAGTATAACAAGCAATAGCAACAATGCAATTTAATCCAGATGGCATATCGTTAAATCCCATCATTTTTGCTGCTTTGGTTCCTACCAAGGGCCGTTGTGGAGTATTAAGAACGTGTACAACTGTATCTGCTCTAGTTAAATGAGAAAGAGCGAACATACTCATCGCTTGTTTACCCATCGACGAATTATGTACACAAAAAGAATCTCCAGCTATGAAACTATGATTCTCGGATTCTGTTGTGATATCGGCAATCATGTTTCCCTTTACTGATCTTGTCTTGCTTACTATTTTAACAAATATAGCTCTATCTTTTACTTGTCTTTTCCAAGATTCAAAAGAATTTGGTATTCTGTTTTGACAAGTTTTTTGATACTCATAAACTCTAATGCTTTCAACATATTTAAATATATTATATCGCCAACCTATTTTTTCAAAATAGTTTATATGATTATCAGGTGTGCTTTTGAAATAAAGATGCACATCATCACTCTGAGAATGTTGTGCTTTTTTAATTAAAAAAGGCCCAGAACACTCAATATCAAATTCTTCAAATAACCCTTTCATTTCTTTCATAAATTCAAGTAAACTATTTGCATAATCAACTCGTGATGATAGACTTGTATGATTGAATAGAAATTTTCTAGATGTTACACCTGTTAATTTATTACCCCCTTGAAATCCAGATAAAAATTCTCTTTTGACCAACATGGAACCGTTTTTAATCCAGTTCATCAATGGAGGATGAGATTGGATTGTTCTTTTTCCTACATATCCATCTACAAGGCCGATAAGAAGACTTGCGAATGCATTGTTATAAATTATTTGTTTACATTCACCATATTTTTCAAATATAACATCTATGATTTTATTAACATCTGTGACTTTATTAGCAGAAAATCCCAATTCATGCAAATCTTTTAGAAAGTCTTCGCAATCTTCTATAGAATAAAAATTAAATTGAACTTGAGGACGTTTATCATATAAACCAGCGCTACCATTTGTAATTAAATAGCCAACTATTCTAGCTAGAATAGGTAATGATGTACTTTTAATTGGATATAGACCAATACTTGTCAAATCATTAATATGTTTTTCTTTCACTGATGTTTCAGGTAAAGTAATATATAAATCTTCATCATCACCGCTATACACAACTTGTTGAGGGATTACACATATATTTTCCGCGTCTATCGCGTGTTTCCATCCATCCGTTGTTAGAACAGGATGATCTACTGTACAAGTTATTTTTCTACCAGATTCTGTTTCTACAGTTATTATTTCTTTCTCTGTTTCTCTAACATATTGGTTTATTACCTTTGTTGTGGATTGTACACAAGTGACAGGGTCTACCGATACAACAGAATCACCAATTTGTATGTCTTTTATAGCTTTTTTCGTATTGTCAGCCATTACAACTAATGTTTCTGGGTCTAAACATTGGTAGCAATTTCTAGGAGAATTATGTACACAAAATGTATCACCGCATAAAAAGCTTTGATTTGTTGATTCAGTTGTAATATCTGATATTATCGTTTCTAAACTTTCTATTTTACTTTCAAGTGGTATGAAAAGAGTAGTACTCTTCCATTTTACAATATTTCGCCATTCTTCTGGTGAAATTTTATCATCTTGTAATGTATTCTCTAAATATTTAAGATACTCCACGTAAATACCACTCTCAATGTTTTTATTTACGTTGTATCGATATCCAACTATATTAAAATACTTGATCAAATTATTCGACGAATCACAAATCTGATAATATACGCTCTTTTTATTGTGATCGCATTTAACGCTACTTGTCTCAATTTTAAAATATCGTAAAAGTTCAACTATATCATTCATAAACTCTGTCTTTGAAATATCTAGATTATCTGATTGACACGTAATTTTTGAACCATATCCACCGTAAAATCCAGCCAATAATTCTCTTTTAACCAAATCTGATGCGTTTTTAATCCAATATGGTAAAATTTTGAATTCTCCCTTTTGAATAGTGTTGTTACATCCAAGAGCAATAAACAATGAAGGAAATGATCCAGAATATTCTATTGTGGAATGATAAGTAGATTCATTCACTCCTACAAATTTTGCTACATTGGAAATACATTTATACTTAAATCCTAACCTTTCAGCATCTTCATTAAATAGAGTAGCACTATGTTCATCTGTAAAGTATACATTTAGTATTACATCACCTTGATCTGAAAAGCCAATATAACACCATTCTGTAGATATAAATCCGAAAAGACGACTTATAATATATAAATTAGTATCGGTACTTTTTATCGGAAAGGATAATTCAGACGCGTATTTTGTTACAAAACTTTCTTTTATTTGAGCATTCAAACATCTTTCAATAAATTGGTCTTTGGTAAGAATTACATACTCATCAACTAAAATAGATACTGGTTTGGGTTCTGTTGATACACCTACTAATGTTTTTCCAACTTCGATTTCTTCTATACGTTTCCATCCATCAAAAGTCATAAAACGATGATCAAAAGTTGCTGTGATTTTTCGACCGCTTATTGTGGTAATTTCAAATAATTGTTTGTCTGTTTTATTTGTATATGTATGTGAAACTTTTGTAATACTTTGTTGTTGTGTTTCAGGATGAAATGTGATTACTTCATCTCCAACTTGAACGTCACATATTTGTTTTACAGTTCCATTAGCCATATACACGGGTTCATTTTTAAAGATGCATTGTGAATGATCTGGGAAGGGAATAATTGATGCCATAACACCAAGCATCATCGCGGGTGAGATTTCACAGTAATCACTCTTAAATTTAGAAAGTTCTTTTTGATTAAAAGCAATCACTGAACCGTTAGCCTCCATGTTATCAATATATTCAATAAAACCTTTTTCTACAAGCTCATCCCAGTTTGTTCCATCCTTTTCTTCCGCCAAAATCTTTTCATCTTCAACTTTAAACACAGGTCTTAGTAATCTACCTTCATCTGAACAAACGTGTACCTCGTTATCTACTTTTTCATAAGAGATTGATACATCCCATGGAAGCATCTTGATACGACGCAGTTCCTTTAGCTCTTCTATCAATTCTGAAGTGTATTCGGTACCACCCAGAAGTATTCCGTTTAGAAACACCTTTGCTCGATCTTTTTCACATTCTCCAATCTGGGACATATTCTCGCACAATTCAATTACTTCTTTAACTAAAACAGTAGGGGTTCTATTTGAAATACGTGTGAGAAGGGATAAATTCAAGACAATTCCAACAGGAGCACCTTCAGGAGTTTCAACAGGGCATATGTACATAATTTGTGAAGGATTAATTTGTCTAATTGCAGCATTCTTAGATTCTTTTCCAACTGGAATTGAAACACGTCGTAAGTTAGAGAGAGTTGCGCCATAAGATAATCTTGATAGTATCTGAGCTACACCAGCTCTAACATAGCTATTTTTAGGAACACCCCAATTTCCCGTACCAAAACAATGGTTAAAACCTTTTGTGATATCAGTTAGACGCGGAATAATGCTCATGACATCTGGAAGTTGTTTCTTTTTCTCGATTGTTGATACTATGGTACCTACATACTTTTTGAAAAGTTGTCGAAAAAGCTCATGACATAAAACTCCTGGTGACTCTACACGCTTATTGATATAATTATCTCTGTCATCTGGTTTGCGATGTTCAAGAGAAGTCGATAATAATTTATTAACCATATGTCCTAATAAATAAGCCTTATCTCTTGTAGAAGATGTGACACCCATGTGTGGAAAAATTTCACAATCGACAACTTGTTCAGCGTAATCTTTTCTCTCTCCTTCTTTTATGGGATGGTTAGTACGTTGACCAATAAATCTCAGTGCATTATTTCTAGTAGCAATTTTTTTCCAGTGTTCAAGATTTTCAGTCTTCCACATCTCCTTCAATCTAACCATAATTTTTTTCTTACCATCCGCTGATGTTTCATCAACATTTAAACTATTAGCAACAATCTGTTGATTTTCCAATACAAATGTATCAAACGGATCTCCTTGTTCATCCACAAAAAAAGAATCATTTGATATTAAACGAATATACTTTTCGGCACCTTTTGGTGTTCCAATTAAATCACTAAATTGATCTGAACTATACCCCATTGCCTTAAAAACAATTCCCATTGGAATTGGATCTTTAATATATGGCAATGAAAAACACAGTGTTCTGTCATCACTTCCGATCATTGCGGACACTAAGACAGAGTGTCCTGTCTCTTCAGACATGCTACGCATGTCGCAACAAAATCTATACTTATCACCAGATCTTTGTTCTATAACGAGAGGTATGTTATAAACTCCGCGTAACTGTGAAATCAAAACTCTTTCTTTTCCCTTGATTACAAAATAACCACCTTGATCATGTTCACATTCTCCTGCTGATATTCTTTCATCTGGAGTCATATTAGTAAGATAACAATTGCTGCTTCTCAACATAATTGGAATGCGCCCAAGTACAACTCTAACATGCTCTGTTACTTCAGATTCCTTTCCGTCGATTTCGAGAGTTTCTGTTACTGTTGCATATATCGGTGAATCGTAAGTCAAATCTCTCTGACGAGCCTCTGAAGGGTAAAAACTTCGAAGAACTCTTGTATCTTCTGTGACAGTGGGTTTTGGAACATATACATTGCTAAAAGAAACTCTGTACTTAGAGTAAGATACTGTACCTTTACTTCCTTTTGTTGTTATACATATTTCTGGTTCTTCTGTTATTATTTTGTGAATTCCTACGTTTACAAACTCGTCAAAAGATTCTGTTTGGTGATGTACGAATCCTTTTGTTTTAAAGTGATTTTCAAGAATATTCCAAGTGTGTTCTTCCGACATCATTTTGAAAATTTAAAGTTTAGTTGATCCAAAAATTCGTTTTTGAATTTTTGCTAAAACATTTGAATTAAAAATAAAAATGGAAGAGATACCAATAATCTTTACAGATGGTTCTTGTTTGAAAAATCCAAAAGGCCCAGGTGGATGGGCGTTCACTTTAATAGAAAATGGTAAACAATGGACAATGTCAGGAGGTGAATCTAGTACTACTAACAATCGTATGGAGTTAATGGCTGTTATTGAAGCTCTTAATTTTGCTCAGGGAAATGAATACGCAATACATACAGACAGCGAGTTAACTATAAAGTGCGCAACAGGTGTTTACAAAAGAAAAGCGAACAAAGATTTATGGGATGAATATGATCGTGTTTTACGGTCTAGAAAAATAAATTGGGTTTGGGTAAAGGCACATAATGGAAATCGTCTTAATGAATATGTTGACCGTCTTGCTCGCAAAGAAGCAGAAATGTTGAAAAAATAAAAATCTTGATGAATTAATAAATGTCTTCTCAATACGAAGAAAATTCTTCGTCAGTCAATGGCTCGTCATGTGCATACGCAAAATTGTCGAATTATAATAATGGAACAAAATTTCTTAATATGCCGAAGCCTCCTCTTCGAACAGGTCAAATACCGAATACCTATGTTATTCCGTCGTTTGATCTTCCTGGTTATAATTCCCTTGTTCATGTAGCAGGTGGTGCGTGCGGCGGTTATCCTCCGATTGGTCCGGCTTACAAGTCAGACGATGGTAGTTGCAAAACTACATACAAAAATATGCAATGCGGTACATACTAATTTTACATTTGCATTTTTATATTACGAATGTGTAATATAAAAATATCATGTTTAGAAGCAAACACCTGCTGTCTTCTGTCCCGCCTGTACCCAAAGAAGAATACACAGTATAGTTGACAAACAGAAACCAGCCGATATCCCAAGAGCTGTTAGAGAATTTTCTTTTCCGCAGATGTATCCAGTATAAGTTGAAATAATAATTATAATTACGTAAAATATAATAATTCCTGTAAGAGCACCTATATTCAAAACCGGTTTTTCTTCTTTTACAACATCCTTTTTTGTTGCGACTGGAGTAGTTGCTACTGGAGTAGTTGCTACTGGAGTAGACATTTTATGGTATAACAAGATTATAAAAATAAAACCAAAAATAATCTTTATTGCAAAAAAAGACTATAATCTTCTGATATTACCGTCTTTTTTACGTTTGTTAATCTGCTACTAAGAAATAAACCTGTAACACCAATACATCCAAGAGAAATAAAAAGAGCCCATAAAGGAAAAACATTACTTTTTGCTGGAGTGTTTTTCACAGACTTCTTATGTTTAATACGCATTTTATAATATACACAGAATATTTTTAGTTGGTATTATATCTTTGATAATTTTGCAAAGTTCTTAATTACCGCATCTATCATTACTATGTTATCAAATACAATATTGTCAACACTTAGACATAGATTCTCGCGTTTTGACCTAGCTGTCAGAATATTACGAATGAGTTCTTGCTTGATAGAATTGATACGAGAGACCTCTGCTTCAAATTTGTAAATTTGATTAGATCTTTCGATGTCTGCATTCATTCCTTTCAAATTAGTTTGTCTTGAAAATTTTTCTTCCTCTTCAACAAATTTCTCCATATTTTTCTTTTCTACTATAACTAGATCTGCGAGAAGCTTTTCAAGTCTTTCCAACGCCTTAGAATATTTATCTTTCTTTTCTTTAACACTTGCTGCAAAAACCAAAAGTTTATTCTTTTGTTCCAACATTTTTTGTATTTGTCGAATATGCTTATTTTGATTCTTGTCGAGAACTTTGCATACTCCGTCTCTTATGGTTTTAATATCTACAGAAACAGTATTTATTTTTTCATATAGAGTTTCTAAGTCTATTGTCACCATTAGCCTTTTTTCTTCTCCTAAAGATTCTTCTTGTATTTCAAAACATTCATACGTATCGTCTCGGCGAATGCAACAAAGGTGACGGTCAAAAACAATTGCGAGTTTGTACTTAAGACTTTGTGTACAAAATTTTAATCTTCTAAGTTGTCGAAAAACTTCTCTTAGCTTAATAACATCTTTATTTTTTCCTGATTTCAATGAAACTGGATGTTTATATTTTTCTTCTAGATACCCTTGTATATCTGTCTGATTTTCATTTGAATCAAGTTCTATACCATCGTAATTCTTTATGACATCTGATTCTCCGGCGTAGTCTTCCGATATATGACCGTCTTCTGTAACATCAACATATTTGATTTTGTAGACATCATCTCCTTCAGACAATTCTATCTCATATTTACTTGGAATGTACAACATAAAACATCCTGCGTTAGAAAGGCTAAGCACCTCAATATAAATAATAAGATTGTCAATTGTAAAATATTTTTTAGGCAACAAACCTCTTCCAGTCAGTAATTTTTCCAATTTATTAAATGATAAAGGCATTTACTTCTAATTTTTATTGGCTTAAAACCATATTAAATGGACACTAAAATGACAAACGGTATACAATATTCTCAGCCTTTGCTAGGAGGAGACCCAATTATTCAGCTTCCTGTTGATAAAAATCCTCCGCTTCCGAACGAAGTGCATATAATCGATACTCTATTTAAAAGGCACCGTGGTGCCATGGACATGATCTTTGAAGAAGCAAAGGATTCGGTGCTAGTAGCAGCATTAGTTGTTCTTGCATGTATGCCTCAAAATGATTTATTTATACATAAGATGATACCAATTTCTCAACAATCTCCATATTTTTTACTACTTGCAAAAGGATTGATTGCTGCTTTTTTATTTTGGTTAATTAAACACTTTTATCTTTCCAGAAAAAATACTTGATAAATTAGTTTGGAGTTCTATTTTTATATACAATAACTCCAAAGTGTGATTATAGTATTTATTACTATTGTCAAAACAATTGTTGCAACAATAAGTTTCGTATGACTAAGTTTTTTCTCAATTTTGTTATCATCAAGCAATAAAGATGGTTTCCAAGCAAACAAAACAATTAAAATTAAGAATGGTAATATAACATAACTAATAATACGTGATTTGAGCATATTAAAATTAAACTCTTTAGTTTCTTCTTTTATAGTACTTGTAGTCGAATTTGTTATTTGATTTACCTCTTTTTGTAGATTTTCTATCTTTTCTTCAAAATCATCCATTTATTTAATGCCAGAAAATACTTTTAGATAATTTGATCGATTATTTTATAACCAATATTGGTTATAAAAATATTTATTCAGATAAACCACTTAATTATCCTCCTCTTCAAGTAAATCTTCATCTTCATCTTCGTCGTCATCACAATCTGAACTGTTTTTCTTATCAATTTGAAGCTCACAAAGGATTAAATCAATGTCAGATGCTTTAATATTAGCTTCTGTAATTGCATCTGATATAGATTTCTTCTTTTCAACGACTGGTAAATGTGTAATAGTCTCTTCTATTTCATCATCTTTCCAAGATTCATCGTACGCAAAGCTGTGTGACATACAAATATCAATATCTTCCTTAGAAAGAGGAAGAAGTTTATCATCTACAAACTTTCCAATAACAATTCTCTCTTTTGCGGACTTAAATACCATACCTGTCGCCGAATGCCAAAGCTTGTCAATTACTTTATTCTTGCGAAGAACAATATTTACTTCTTTTGCAACCGGAGCTGAAACTTTAGAGGGGGTGCTTCCAGCAATTGATTTCTTTGCTGAAGGAACTATCTTCTTTTGTTTTGGCTCTTGACCCTCATACTTTTTGTGACGAGTACAGTAAACAACAGAACCCTTAGGGTTGATACCGCAAGATTGTCCCTCTTTTTCACCCTTTGTGTATATATAGGGGCAACCACTAGGGTTAGGACTAGTCTTAACAGATTTAGTATTTTTGTGACCACTATCGGAACCACTATCGGAACCAAATAATTCCTTTTCTTTGTCAAAATCTACAACTTTACTCAGTTTTTCCTTCTTGCCCACTTGCTTTACAACTTGTTTAGGTTGAAACATATCATTCTTACCTGAATTCTCCCACATATTAATTAACTCGTCAAAGTCAAGATCATGCTTATCAGACACGTTCTTAATAAAAGAACGTACAGACATACGAATATTGTTACTTATTTCTTGCATAAGAGCTTCCATGATTTCTAATTTAAATTAGAACACTTAAAAGAAAATTTCAATTTTTTTTTCAATTTTGAAGCTGATTCGTTCTTGTTACTTTAATTGATAATAATTTTTAAAAAGTTCTTGAAAATATGTAGGTATTTTTTCTTTGACTTAATTTGGATTATTATATTTTTTGAGAAAATAAAAATGTATATATAATAAATGATGAATCAAAAAAAGTTATCTTTAGGTCTGTTAGTTACAGCTGTTATATGTTTTGTATTAGTATCCGTATTTTTAAAAATGGGTAATTACTCGTACGCTAAAAATGAAACATCATGCGACAAAGAATCGGAATTGCAAAATAAAAAAGATTCTAAAAAATGTGCTGTTTGGGACGGTTCTCAATGTAGAAAGGGACAGTTACAAGGATCAATTTGCATGTCTCCACCAAATAAAGCACCTTTTATTCTTATGATTATGGGTGTAGTATTTTTAATTGCTGCAATAATTACTTTTATTATTTCAAAAATTACCAAAAAAGTGGTTGAAAAGGAATAGTAGTAAAAAATCTTTACTAGATTTAGTTGTGAGACCATTCTAATCGGTTTTTTACCAAATTTAATTGCCTGTTGTAAATTATATCTTTACAAGATAGAATTTGAGCGCAAAGTAAATACTATAAAGATATATAAAAATATTTATAATTAAATATAATAAAGAATGTCACATGAGATACAGTTCTTACTTTCAACCACTCCTGCACCTGCAAATCGTGTATCCGAAAGACCAATTATGAATATACCACTTACAATAGGTTGGGGCGCAGTTTCTACAATTGAGGAAGATAAAGAAGATGGAATACCTAAAGGCAAATTGTTTTTTTATAATCAGAAAACCAAGGATTCGTCTTCGATTCAACCAGACCCTTTGGAACTATTAGTTACAACTCGTTTATTAAAGAAAAAACCATTATGGTTTAGTGGTAATCCTTATAATCCTGATGATAAGGATTTTAACATAGAAATTGAATATCCAGAAGATGGAGACAATCCTTGGATAGAACTAACCAAAGAGTTTGATGATCAACCACATGATAATGATTCGGATGGTTATTTATCTGATCCTGATATTAGAAATTTTTTACAAACACAAACTCATTTTCAATCTCATCCATACGAGAATCAAAGAATGTTTACAGGTGATGAATCTGCCCAAACACTTCCATCTGCAGAACAGGCTATCAGAAGAGTTAGAGATCGTCCAAGCCGAAATCGAGAATATGGATCTTTTGGGTTAGGATAGGAAGATAAAATAATCAATAAGAAATACGTTAGAGAATATTAAATTGGACAACTCAACTTTTGGCATAAGACTAAAGAATGTATTCATAAGAATTTTTATGAATCTTATATATTCTACAAATTTTCATTACAAAAAAAAGAAAAATCCTAAAATACAAAAGAGGATTATTTTATTAAAATGGTATTTTCTATTACAAATAGAAAGATTGCATGTATATGCATTTTTATGTTAATTTTAGCAGCTTTAATAACAGTATATTTAGTTATCAGTAAGTACTCGGAAATCGAAAAGTTCGATTCATATACAAATGTCTGGAGTAGTTACTTATTCTCTCATAAAAATTTGAGTGTTTCTGATCAAAACGCGTGGCCCGTAATCACATTCCCTAATCATCTAAGTTTACAAATATTGACTAATTACCATAATCTAAATTTAAAAAATATATATAACAAATGGGCAGAAATGCACATAATGATTGATGGTGAACCAACTGACATTACAAATCCGGAAGATTACAATATCATAATTACTACAAAAAAGAATGTGAAAAACACGGTTTTCTTACCGTATTATATTTTTCACTGTGTAGAAGCAAAACTTAATATTAATACTATTAACAATAAGTACAATAACTATTCAAACCGTAAATTTGCTGTTTTTGCGTATAGCAATTGTGATGAAAGGTTCTCAGGTGTTAAAAGGAGGAGAGAATTTTACGAAAAGTTAAAGAATAAATTTGGAAATAACATACATAATCTTGGACGATGTTATAATCAACAACTCGATCAATATGGTACACACGTAGAAAACAAGAACAAGTTTACGGAATTTAAGTTTGTAATTGCATTTGAAAACAAAGCAATAGAAGGTTACGTATCTGAAAAACTTATTAATCCTATCTTTGCTGGTTGTATTCCGGTATACTGCGGAGCACCAGATGTTGCTAAATACATTAATCCAAAAAGGATAATAAATGTGAATGACTTTTCTAGTGATGAGGAAGTATTTAATAGAATGTTAGAAATTAATAATGATCATAATTTGTTTATGCAAATAGTATCACAACCAGCATTAGTAGAAGCGCCTTCGATTTATAACGAATACTCCTTTTTACTTGGTAAAGGTAAAACATTTGTAGATATATACAATCAAGCACCTTCACCCTTACGAGATATGATGCCTCTCAACCGTTGTGTGTTAAATAGAATTGTATTTTGTACTTTTTCAGATGGTATTAAATATAAATCAAACAGGATTGTGAATGAAGCTGAAAAATCAGAATATTTTGACAATATAATTTCTTATTCTTCTTTAGATTTGAAACCTAGCTGGAATTGTGAAAAAGTAGGCCGAATCAATTTTGATATTAATTTTGTTAGAAAAGCTAGCAGAGGTTTTGGTTATTATACATGGAAAGCATATATCATTCTTAAAGCTTTATGTGAAAATTGCAAAGATGGAGATGTACTTGTATTCAGTGATTCAGGATCATCGATTGAACCTTTTATGACGACTAAAATGATGGAGTACGTTAAGAGCGTAGAAGGAAATACTCCTATTTTGGGTTTTCCACTGTTACATAAAGAAAAATTTTGGTCAAAAGGTGATCTTATCGATCGAGTATTTCATGGTATTTCGATTGAAGAAAAAAATCTTGCGTTAAATTCAAATCCTTATCAATTTACATCTGCAATTCTCATCGTACGAAAATGCCCAGCTGTCATAGATTTTGTTAAAGAATGGTATGCTATCGGACAAGAAAATAATCATCAGTACATCGACGATTCTCCGAGTGTAAATAATAAAGATGAAGAAGTTCAAGAAAATCGTCACGATCAAAGTATTTTGTCATTGTTGTGTAAGAAATATCGTCATTTGGTAACAAAATCATTGGACTCTCAAATTGATAATAAACTGAATGAGACACAAAAGTTTATTTTTAGACGGCGTAGATATCAAAATTGATAATTTATGATATCAAAATTGATAATTTATTGTACAACTTATAACCATTTTCTAAATATGAATCTACCACTACTAGATTCATATATGAAACTCTTAAGAGTACGAATCAACTTTTTCGAGCTTCTAAACAATGTGTAGCTCCATTGTAAGAAGTAAATCGAGGCTAGAAAAATAATCTCACCTTTTTAGAATTTTAGTTCTAAAGAAAAGTATTTGGTCACAAAAAAATTACCAAATAATTTTTTGTCTATATATTGTTCATCACAATACTTATAAACTCATCCTGAAAAATAGAATCTTCTATATCTTCACACTCAAATCTTACATTGTCGTTTAATTCTATTAACTCGTATGTTTTTTCTCTTACTGAATCCAATAGCATCTTTGTCATCATCTTTCCTCCGTGATCTGTTATTATATCACCTGTTCTATACTTATACTTTATAAATGTAGGATTTGAATAATCTTCTTCTATAAGTCGACCATTCAAAGGATAAGATAAAGCGTAATCCGCATATCCTTCTGGTCCTCTTAATATATGTTCTATCGTTAAGAACTTTGCATTTTCTATTAACCATTCTTCCGTTATAGTCATATCACTATTTTCTGATGATTTTACTAATAATGGTTTTGCACAGTTTTTTCCTGTAAGTTTTGCCATTGTTCTATTGAACAAACCTGGTTTAGCTTCTAGTTCTCTGATAGAACTCTCATTCATAACAATATCTTTATAAGCAGTTGGATTTTTTACACATTCTTCTGATGCGAACTTACTCGCTTTCCTCTTAAGAGGTAAATGTACTCTTTCTATCAAATGAACATTTTTATAATCAACAACATGCTCACCATTAAGATCAATGTGATGAAATGTACCACGTTCTGTATCAGTACAAACTATCTGAGATTTTCCGTCTGAATCTGTAGAAAGATACTTGTAAACAACTTGCGCTGCTCCTTTCTGACCTTCATAGAAATCATTCTTTGTATACTTTTCATCTATTATACTATCAACACGAGCTTGACTTAAATCAAGAGGAGTAAGACTTGAGATCATAAGATTGTTTTGAATGTTTTTTGTGCTGTTTTTCTGATATTTAGGTTGTTTTGCTATTTCTTCAAACGCAGCTTTGTATATTAAACCAATTTCTTCAGCTTTTTCAGATTTTAATTTTAACATTTCTTGATCTTTTCTGATTTCAGACTCTTTAAGTTTACTAATCTCGTCATTAAGAAATTGATTTTTTTTCTTACATATTGCATCGTGTTTAGAAAAATTAGTTGATGCAGAGCTCTTACCACAAAATTTACATGTAATTAAACATGATATAATTTCTTGTGAATTTTGAGATTCTTGCAACTTAAGACAGTACTTTGCGTGTGTTTGATGAGTACGTAATAGATATTTTGTTTTGAACTCTTTACTGCAAAACTGACAAGTTAATTCTTTAGCCTTCTCTTTTAAAGAGAGTTCTTCTCTTTCTTTTCTTTCTTTAGCGTCAGCATTTTCTTTAGCTTTAATTTCTTGTATTTTAAGACAATATTGTGTATTTTTTTGGTGACGACGTAACATTTTTTTGTCACCAAACATGTTAGAACAAAACTCGCATTGCACCATCATTGTTTTATTTTGACCCCTTATCTTTAAATATAAGCTTTATTTTGTATAAAACAACACTTTTTTCTGATAAAAATGAACAAAATGAAAAAGTATTAAAAAAATATTGAAAAATATTAAAAAGTAAAAAAGTAGTCACAATTCTCTGATAAAAGTCACTTTTTGAAAAATTTAGAATTTGTGTGTGTGTAGGACGCGTTTTAAAAATACTCGATCCTGAAAAATTCGGGTTTTCCTACAAACTTTTAAAAAAGGCGGAGGAGCAAAAAAACTTTTATCTTTTGTTTTCTAAATAATTTGAAAAATTAATAGAAAATTTCCTTTGGATTATCTTTTTATTTTCCTCCTCCTACCTCCGCTTTTTTAATTTTAGTTCTAAAGAAAATTCTTGTAATAAAATTGATAATTTTAACCAACACGATTAACTGTGTGACTATGCTTTGTAATATAGATTACATCATTAATATTTTGTCTTGGAAAATTGCTACCATCTGCGACAAAAGAAAGTTCTGCATTCTGAATATTTGCAAGAGCATTAGCACCTGTATAATAACCGTTTACACTTCGAGAAGACCATACACCATCAAAACCACTTTCCATTAAAGTTGCGACAAATTTACAATAATATGTATCTGTATCATCTTGAGGATTTGAAATAACTGTTAAAGTGTATCGCCAGTGTCCTTGGTCAGTAGTAGGCCAAATTATTGGTCTTGGTATAACATTTCTTGTAGTTATTAAACCAAGAAGAGGAAGAGAATCATCAATAGTTGAAAATTTTACACCAAATGATATCTTAGGCCCTTCAGAAGATACAGGTGGGTCATTTTGTGGAAATTCAATGTTTCTAAATAAAAAAGTACCGCATGCATCAAATGTAATAGTATGTTTTAGTAAATCAGATTTAGGTATGAAAATAGAATTCGGATCTGGATAAAAGGTATTTTGGCCAATTAATGCACGCAAATTTTGATAGTTTATACTATTTATGTTAGCATTACAGTTTGATTTACTGTACAACTTGTAACCATTTTCTAAAAGTGAATCTACCTTTGCATTTGCTGAATTAGCTTTAGAAGATATAGCTTCTGATAATTTAAATCCAGACATTTTATTATAAAAACAATAAAATAGTTTTGATCTGAGAATTTTTTTGGTTTTAATTTTTCAATATAACTTATAAATGGAATACAGAGGTAATATTGAAAAGATTACTGTTAACAATACATTTTATCGTAAAGTATTACATACTACTAAAAATATGCAATTGGTTGTGATGAGGCTTAAACCACGCGAGGAAATTGGTATGGAGCGTCATGCAAAAACAAGTCAGTTTATCAAAATAGAATCAGGTAAAGCAAAAGCTATCATTGGTGATAAACAATATTATTTGAAAGATGGAGACGCTATAGTTATACCACCAAACTCTTATCATAATATAATTGCAGTCGGTAATGAAGATTTACATCTGTATACTATCTACACACCTCCAACTCATTCGAAAAATACAAAGCAAAAAAACAAAGAATAGATATTTTTCGATATTTTTATATATCGAAAAAATAAAACAATTTATCTACCTAACGTGATTACGGAACAGACAGAAACAACCCTTTTTAGTTAGTCTACGAGCAAGATCATTAGCTGCTGGATCGTCAATATCGTTCAAAAATTCATCATGCATAACATAGCACAAATCCCAAACCGGCTCTTTTCGTTCGAGCGCCTTCTTTAGCGCTTCACCTGCTCTGCTTTTACCCTCTTCATTAATATCTCTAAACTTTCCAATTCCACTAACAAAATTAGCGGATACATAACTTGATTTTGGTACTTTATTAGAATTTACATCTACATATTTTACAACAGGCTCTTCTACTAGATTGTACGTTGACCAACATTCCGAATCATCAATGAGTTCACAAGCAACAGCGACTGTCACAACATCTGCCAGAAAACTAGCCTCGTTTTCTGTGTATTCGTTAAGAGCTTCAACAACAAGTTCAGGTGACGGTTGTATCTTCATTCTAGAAGAAAGAGCTGGTGCAACAAGTTCCTCAAGAACTTTAATTGTAAGTTCTCGATCATAGTACATTACATTAGTTCTCTTTATAAGTGATTCTGGTGACTTAATAAATAAAGGTCTTGCTTCTCTAGGAGCACTTGCAAAAAATACATCTATATTTTCTCGCTTGCACCAAGACAAAATAGTAGAAAGAGCAAAAGAAATATTTTCTTGTATTTGAGATTTATTTTCAAAGTTGCATCTGAGTCCATTTATTTTAGTTCTAATATTAATAGGTGCCCTAAAATTCGAAGGTAATAGATGAACACGATCATCTTCATTTGATTCTAATATAGAATATGATTGAATATATTCAGATAGATTTGATGAAAAGACAACATAAAACTTGCCGTCTGTCATAGAAATATGAGCATCCTTAATCAAGGGAAGAGTATCAAAGTTTGGTGCTGAATTTAGAAAGAACATATTCTTTTGGTTCATCTTCTTCCACATTCCGTCTAGATCAATGAATGATTCATCATACTCAAGATTACCATCAACAACCTTTGTTGTCATATCATGTGATAGGATTCTGAGCAAACGATGGTACGATTCATCTGCGTTTGAATGAAACTCTGTTGTTTGTTTCTTATAAAAAAATGTTTGAAAGTGTGGACTAGGAACGCTAAAACTTGGCTTTCCGACAACTCCTTTCTTAAACCAAGTTTGACAAGCTGAACCTATTTGAATATCAAGGTTTCCTGTCTTCTCAGCCTCTTCTAGAATATTTTTAAATATAGACACCGTATTAACATAATCGGTAAATATCGCATTTAGATAACTAGGACGATCTACAGTAAGAGCTTTAGCAAGAATTAATTTTTTCTCTGGAATGTCAATAAACGATTCAAGGCTATCTACATATGCTTTGAAAATATTTACTTCATTTGCATTACGCCATTCCATAAAATCTTGAAGATTCGCTCGAGTTGTCTCTTCGTCTGTATCAAAAAGATTAATAGAATTGGGTTTTACTGGAACACAGTTAACTCCCAATGATCCACCAACAAAAATAGGATCGCGAGTAGCAAAAACTGCGTACTTGTCATCTTTGTATACAGCCAAGTCGAGTCTTGTAGAAAAGATAGTGTCTGTAAATCTAGGATTTTTGCAATCAATCTTAGAAAGAAGATCCTTTGGGTCATCTGGTCCGGAATATGATAAACTTTGTTCACGTGCCTTATTACTTTGTTCATATATTTGTTGTCTTTGTTCCTTAGAGGGAATACCAGTAATATCCGACAACATATTATTAAAAATCGAAGATGCAGTAGATGACATGCTTTTTGAAAAATTTTAAAGTAAAATATATATAAAAAATCAATTTTAATTTTTTTACAAAATAATATTTTCTGAATATTATTTATTAATCAGATGTAATAGGAGCACAGTAATCAATGTAATTTTGTTTACCCCAATAACTACCCATTCCTTCGGATGAAGTAAACTTTATATAACTATTATTACATATGTTGCCTTCATCTTCGTTTTCAATACACCACCCTTCTTCGCGATATTCAGGATTTGGATTTGAGCACTGTGGCAGATTTTTTCGTATAATATTTCCATCTTCTTTAATCCATTCAAATGGTCTATCTGTTACTGGGATACAGGCTTTGCTTACTACTTTATTTCCTCTTCCATTAGCATTTCCTATTACTTCTTTTAACTCCCATCCTTGTGGACAAAAACTTTGATCCGATTCCATACACCATCCAGTATTTGTTCTTTTGATCTGATCGCTACTACACTTAGGAAAACATCTGTTACCCTTCTTTATCCATTTATCTTTACCTAACATGCCTTCGCATGGATCACTCACACACTCTTTACTAGGCGAACAATACATCTTATTTGGATCTGGACAATCGCTATTGTCATTGCATATGGGTGACACACAAGATCGAGGTGTACTCCATTTATTACAAAAAGTTAGACCTTTATCTTTAAATTCATCGCACTCCGAGTCTTGTGTACATCCTGCTTTTTTAGGATCTGTCGGTGTCTTAAAACACGTTTTGTTCCTACAAGTCTGATTTGCACCGCAATCTTTTGGACACTTACCTTTTACACCACGCTTTACGCAACCGTCCCATGCTTCGCCACATTTACCTTCGCATTTCGGTACACAAGGCGGTCTTATACCACACACAGTGCCTAAACAGTTTTTACCATCTGAACAACCATTACATGCACCACCGCAACCGTCATCTACTCCACCACATTTACCTTCGCAGTCAGGTACACATTCTGGTGTAGTCTTACGTCTTTTTAAAATAACTACTACTACTACTACTACTGCAATTACAAACAATACAGCTGCAGCAATCGCAGCCATTTGTATTGGTGTCATTTATTATATAACTTTTATTTTAAATTTTTACATCTTTTACATTACATAATCATTTTCTTTTGAGGATTTTATTATTCGGTATTTTAATTTCTTTGTAAAGTCAATAGTCCACTTACACCAAATGGTGAAGAACGAAATGAGTAGGCCATGTTTCGTAAACCACCAAGCTTTTGCTTGGTTGGAAACAACCCCATTTACTATCAACATTTCATAATGATCTTGCCTACAAAAATAAAGTCGACATTTGAAATGTAAAAAGGTGTAAAAAATCAATGGAAAATTAATTTTGTAATTCTAAACAAAAGATAAATGGATGACGTTTACATTTTTGAATCTATAAATTTCCAAGATTCTCTCATAGAAGATTATAAAATATTTTCTGGTTACGATTTAATTTCTTTCTGTAATATTTTGCAACAGACAGGGTCTGTTATAACAGGTGGAATTGTTCTAGATAGCCTATCTGAATTTAAAAATAACAAACCAGAATCTCTTTATATTTATTCTACATTTACAGGCGCTCGTATAATTGGTGAATTTCTTAAAGATTATAAAATTGTAACAAAGGAAGATCAAAATGTGACTGTTGTTTCACCAGATCTGTCACCTGATAAAGAATCTTCTTTTTTCTTAAAAACACGAGTTCGAGTAATTTTGGAATATTCTATTGATCCGATCAAAAGTAGTACTATTAAAAAAGTAAAAATTATGATTGTAGATGAGGATGTAATAGGTGCTATTACCAATTTTGACTTAAGTTTCACTCAAGTTTGGTTTGACGGAAAACATATCAAAACGATAACACCTGTTGATGATATAAAAAATAAGATTGGTTATCTTCATGAGGAGTATATAGAACTACTTATCAATTTTAATCCTAAAATAATTAAACGAATGATGAAATATAGAGAACGTGGTTTTGCTATAACATATAATACTCCAACCACTAATATAAGTGTAACTATAAAGAAAACTAATGTAATGAAAGTGTTTGGTACTAACGAAGAACGGTTGGTCAAGCGTTTGTACACAAGGTTATTAAATTCACTTATCACAGATTTTCTTATAAACAACCGTGCTATTTATACAGATGGTACTTATGACAATGATTACATTCCAATTCTTGGAAACGCCGATATTTATCTCAAATACTTTGAACTTGAAAACTTTAGTCTAAATAGTTTTCTTGAACTTTTAAAAAGGTTGTCGAGTAATATATGTGTTTTACCCTTTTGGATAAGATCAGAATACGGAAAAGCTCAAACAGAAATATTTAATGCTTTACTTCTAGAAGAATGCGGATTTCTCAAACTTTGTATTAATGAACCGGAAGGGGTTTACAGGAATTTTATACATGATATTCTTAAAAAGTTAGGATTTAATATTGACTCTCTGGAGGAAATATTAAAACAATACAACAAAATAATAGATGAGTTTTATAAAGATTTTGGACATGAAATGATATACAAGAAAAAAATATATGCAAAGCAAAAAAATCTATGTATGTTAAATGATGAGGAAGATAGAATGATATCAAGTACTAGTAATATTAGAAAAAATACTGGTACTAGAAATATACCATGGCTTGATCTTGTAAAACCAACGAAAACAGAAAATGTTCGTTTCAGAGAGGCTGCAAAAATTGAAGAGTTTAAAGGATGTTATGATATCGAACATATGAGTATATACGATATTAACTCTTATCTAAGTGGTAAAGAAATACAAGGATATAATGATAAAGGTAAAAAAGATATGGATTATAATATACCTGCTGTAAGTCCAGAAGTCGCGAGGGAAAGATTAGTATTTTTTGTAGCAAAATCTTGGGATGATCTAAATGATTTAAGTCCTTATTGTTATGATCTGAAATATCTAGAAAAGGATATAAGCAAACAAATATTTTACGAATGCGACGGTGGTGATATACCCTCCTCTTCTAAGGATAACCCTATAATTCAGTTGAATGTGGGTGGTAGAGTTTACGTTCCTCTTGGAGAATTTTTACATGCTTTGTACAAAACTAGAAAACAGACTTTTATTTTGATTCCAACTGAAAAAGAAATTGAACGCACTGGTTCGTTGGCATCTACTTATGGGAATTCAAACGTTTCGGCAACTCATTGTGGTGAAGGAACAAATATAAAACTTCATACTATAAGAGCGTGTACTGGTGAAAGGAAACGTACTCGTGGGGGAAGACAAGGAAGGTTACGTGGGCAACAAGACATGTGTTGGCCTGTAACGGACGGTTTACAGATAAGCGAAATTGATGACCGTAGATTTTTACTATCGAATATATATTACACAAACGAAGAACTCATTAGCAAACTCGAATCGGAAAAGGATAATTTGGAGATTTCTTTATCAAAAATTAAACTTTCTCTTGTATTTTTACGTGAAATTGGATACATAGAGAAATTTAATAAGATACAGGAATACGGAGTAAGAATACATTTTTTGATTGAAATTTCAACAAAGTTGGATGAGTTGACTGCAATGAACGAGAGAGAACTCAATGATAGTTTACGTGATATTGAGGATGAAATACGCCGAATTCTTACCAGAAATCCAATATTAGATAGCGATGATGAATGATATTTACTTTTGTTGATAATTAAGCATTATGTTCTGAACTATTCTATGTTGTTTTCAGGTACATAGTCTTAATATGATATTATCTAAACCTAATAAGAATAAAATTATTCATATTTTATTCTTTTAAATAATAAAAAAATGTCTAATCCAAGTGATAAATTTAAAGTTGACGAAACGGCTCCGATCTTTTCAATTGCCCCTACTGGCTCTTATGGTGGTATTAACTCTGGTATAAAAAGCGCGTATCGCCTAAAATCTAAAGATCCTCAAACAAAAAGTGTTATTAAAGCATCTGGAATTGTAAATAGTAATCTAAATACAGTTCCATCTACCACACTACCAATAACAATTTTGAAATACTCAAATAATTCAGGTCTAAACAACAATTTTTCTTGGTCGGATGTTACTTGGACACTCAATAATAAGTTACCCAATTATTCTTATTCTGCTAATGCAATTCAGCTTCGTAGAAATGTTCCGAACAATACTTCCTTAATAAGTGTTGCGATCGGAACTTTAGTTACGAGTATTGACCGTAGTGCTTTCGAAGGGTGTATAGGACTAACATCTATAACAATTCCAAATTCAGTTACGAGTATTGGTAGAACTGCTTTCTTCCGTTGTAGCGGTTTAACATCTATAAGAATTCCAAATTTAGTTACAAGTATTGACCGTAGTGCTTTCGCAGGTTGTACCGGTTTAACATCTATAATAATTTCAAATTCAGTTACAAGTATTGGTGTAGGTGCTTTCGAAGGTTGTACTGGTTTAACATCTATAAGAATTCCAAATTCAGTTACAAGTATTAGTGGAGGTGCTTTCGAAGGTTGTACTGGTTTAACATCTATAACAATTTCAAATTCAGTTACAAGTATTGGTGAAACTGCTTTCAAATTTTGTTTTGCATTAAAATCTATAATAATTCCAAATTCAGTTACGAGTATTGGTGAAAATGCTTTTGAACAGTGTACAGGTCTAACATCTATAACAATTTCAAATAAAGTTGAGAGTATTGGTCAATTTGCTTTCTTTGGTTGTACTAGTCTAAAATCTGTAACAATTCCAAATTCAGTTACAAGTATTGGCAGTAGTGCTTTCCGTAATTGTACCGGTCTAACATCTATAACAATTTCAAATAAAGTTGAGAGTATTGAATTTTCTGTTTTCGCTGATTGTGCCAAATTAGAAACTATAACAATTCCAGATTCAGTTGAGAGTATTGCTTTGAATGCATTCACAAATTCTGGATTAAAGACTGTATATATTCGCGATAATCAATTAGTAGATATACCATCTCCTAGTTTAGGTGTTCCCTTTTTTGGAGTAACTGTTGAAACAAAACTTCCGTAAATTAATAACTTAGTTTCATTTTTAAATAAATTAAGAAACTTTAGTAAATTTAAATCCTGTAACAGTTCCTTTAATAAATTCTTTACTCTCACTAGGGTTAATATCAGTTATTTTACGACTATCATTACAAGGGTCATACATTTCCATGTTAGGTGTTGTTTTCCCATAAGCCGTTGCTTTTATACCAGCTGGTAATATAATTTTTGTAATATTGGACTTTAAATCAGTAGACTCAAAATCTATTAAAGGTTTCCATTTTTCATTCATACCTATTTCCCAACATCCTTCGTTCGTATTAAGAAGTTCTTCTTTATAGAACCCAACTTTTTCAACTCTATCTGTTTTTTCTGCATAAATAAATACTAAGTCATCCGTTTTCGGAGGTGTATCAGTCTTTGGAGGTGTATCAGTCTTAGGCGGTGTATCAGTCTTAGGCGGTGGTGCATTTTCGCGTTTAAAAGCAAAAAATAATCCAATTGCAATTAGTAACAGACCTGCTCCTACAAGAACATAAAATGGTAGGGTTAAATTAATCATTTATAATATTAAATGATTAAAAATTTACACAATATTTAATACTATACCTGAATAAAGTATCAAATTCTACATATTTTAACACACTATAATGAGTGCATTCCAAATCAACTAATGGCGCGACACCATTTTTATATGCTTCTATCCATCTATCACCAATTTTAATTATTAAACTGTTTACTCGTACACAAAAACATTCGTGATATGATAATCATGTTGTCAACAAATCTCAAAGGTAGATCAGTTTTATGAACCTCCCATTTTAAGTAATGATGGAAATCTTCCAGAAAAATTCTCTAGTAAGTTTAATGTTGTTGTTGATTATAATTGTGATTATACGGGTACTTGTGTTACGGAAAGTGATTTTAACAGATATACTAAGCCTTTGTACAAAAATATGATTAAAGCTCTTAATCCAGAAGCTTGGTGTTTTATTACACTTTTTGATAATATAAATCCGCTTTCTGCACTTATCGATCCACTTGCAAAAAGAATGCAACAAGCAGAAGAAAGAAGAATAAATTTAATAAAAGGACTAATAACTGATCATTGTAAAGATTTTTCGATGCTTCTTCAAGAAATTACACTACCTTATGGTTTGAAAAGAACTTATATTATATTTTTTGGTGGTTTTATAATATAGATTGCATATATATTTCTGTATTATCAATTAGTTGTCTTACACAATTTTTTCCGGTAAGTTATGCTTTGTAAGATCAATTTAAAAAGTATATTATTTTGAAGATAATAAATGAGGTTTTTCACACATCTTTATAAACAGTCTGTTTAAAGGTCAATATTCTAGATAATATTAACATTACCGGTTTGAGAAGACTCTCTATTGGATAAGAGAGAGTGCGAGAAGGGGGATAAAAATTAAACGGAGGTTTATCTGAAAAAGAAATACAAATCTAAAAAAGAGACTTCTTATAAAAAAAATACAAGCAAATGGCAGCTAACGTAAACAAGTTCAACAAGTTTGTACTTTCCTTTTTGAAGGATACCAGCGAGAGTAATAATGTTAATGAATTGTGGATGGCTTCGGACGTTCAAAAGCAAGTTAAGTCTCTATGTGCTTCGGCTGCTGGAAGCCAAGGGCGTAAGAATAAGGATCCTAATGCTCCTAAGCGTGGCAAGTCCGGATATCTATTTTTCTGTTCAGATAATCGTGATGCTGTCAAGGCGTCTCTCGGAGAGAATTCAAAGGCGACTGACGTTACAAAGGAGTTGGGTTTGCGATGGAATGCTTTGAAGGACAGTAAGAAGCCTGCTGATAAGAAGACTCTTGCTGTTTACGAGAAGGCTGCTGCGGATGATAAGGCTCGTTATCAAGATGAGAAGGCCGATTACACTCCTCCTGAAGTAGACAGTTCTGATGACAATACACGTCGTCGTCGTGGAAAGCGAAAGTCGGCTAAGAAGGGTCCCAAGCGTGCTAAGAGTGGTTACCTTTATTTTTGTGAGGAACGTCGAGACCAATTGAAGGTCTCTAATCCAAATTTGAAGTCAACTGAAATTACTTCAGAACTTGGACGACTTTGGAATGAGCTAAAGGCTGATTCTTCTCGCGCAGCAGAGCTTGCCAAGTATGAGAATAATGCTGCTAACGATAAGCAGCGTTATGAAACCGAGAAGTCTGATAATGTTGAAGAAGTTAAGCAAAAGAGTGCAAAGCCTCCTCCTAAGAAGGAGGCTCCTAAGAAGGAGGCTCCTAAGAAGGAGGCTCCTAAGAAGTCTAAGAAGGAGGATGTTATTGTAGAGGATGAAGATGATGATGTTGTAGATGATGAGGCGCCTCCTGTTAAGAAGGGTAAGGTTGCTCCAGTTAAGAGTGCTCCAGCTAAGGAGACTCCATCAACTAAGAAGCTAAACGGTTACCAAAAGTATTGCGAGAGCAGGCGTCCTGAGCTAAAGGCTAAGCATTCTAATGATAAGCCCGCTGATATTACCAAGAAGCTCAGCGACGAGTGGAAGTCCTTGTCGAAGGAGGATAAGCAGAAGTGGGATTAAAAAGCGGATTAAAAACAGGATTAAACTTAAATATATTCAAAAGAATACAGTTAAATTCAAACATTTTACCTAATTTTTTAATATAATTATATTAAAAAATTATATTATATTACAATATATTAAATGAAATTCAAAATTTTATGTGTTGTTTTATGTGTTATTTTGTTAGTATTCTTTATTATAAAAAGTTGTGAAACATATATAGATAAAAGTAGTAATTTTAACACTACTGTAATTCCAAAAAAAGTAATGCAAACATACTTTGATATATCAAAAATACCTCAGAAAGTATATGATAATATAGCTATGTATGCAAATGGTTTTGAGCATATTATATATGACGATAATGCGGCAGTATCATTTTTAAATGAATTTTATTCTAAAGACGTTGTTAATGCTTTTAATAAATTAAAAAATGGTGCACATAAGGCAGATTTATTACGTTATTGTTTATTGTATACATACGGTGGTATTTACTTAGATATAAAGACAGAACTTATTACTCCATTAACAGACATTTTTTATTCAAACTCTGATATTGATATATATGTAGTGTTGATGCATGCTAAAGATGGTATATATAATGGTGTAATTGCTACAAAACCTCGAAACAAAATATTTTTAGAACTTATAAATCATATTTTACACATAACTTCTACAGTATCTGATATGCCATATGCAACATTTATTAAACATTTTTTAAATGTGTTGAGTTCTAATATAAAAACTCCAATTACTTTATCAAAAACATTAAACAGCGCGTTTGGAAAAGTTTATTTTTTCAACGAAACTTGCACAGGAAATGAATCAGATTGTCCAGATGGATTGGATAGATATCGTAATTGTTGTTATATATACGATAATGATAAAAAAATTATTAAAGTCAGATATTCTGATTATCCTTGGAAATAGTGTTACTATTTTAGATCTTCATAATACAACTAAAAGTCTACAAAATCAGATAAAATAAAAATTGAATTTTTTTAACAGAAAATGTTAAAATAATTAGATCATGCCTCGTTTAGTAAAAAAGGAAGTCAATATGAAGGTTCCAGAAGATATAGTTTCTCAAATGCAAGCATATATGGAAAAGCTCAAATTAACTTCTAATCCTCAAACTGAAACTTCTTCTAACGAGGAAGAAGAGTATGAAGAAGAAGGAGTTGATATTGAGGTTAACGGTGTATATGATCATCGTATATCTTCAGATGGAGTTTGGCAGTTTAAAATCGGATGGAAAAATTCTCGAGTTCGCGAATGGGTAGACGATAGTGACTGCAATTGCGAAATGATGATATCAAAGTACTTGAAAGGAAAATCAGTTCGAACAGCTTATTTATTCTGTAGAGTTAGCACAGCTGATCAGGCTACATCAGTTAATGTTTCTCTTGATGGGCAAGCTGCTGAACTTCGTCGCGCTGCAGAAGCACAAACAGTTTTTCAGCGCATCAAAGTATATACTATTTCTCAAAGTGCATATAAAAATATTCCAAAGACACTTTGCCGTATAGGAGAGGCCTGCTTGCCTGAAGATGGTATATTTGTTTGGCGCGTAGATCGCCTTTCAAGAAACATAGTAAAGTATTTGTCGTGGATGGAAGACTTGAACGATAGAAATGTCATTCTATACTCTCATCAAGAGAATATTTCATATTCAAAAAACAAGCTTGCATTTTTACAAGCAGTTTTAGATGCCCAGAAAGAGGCAGCACTTTTGGGAGAAAGAATTAAGATGTCTTACCGAATGAAAAGAGAAAGGGGTGACGAAAAGGTTGGATCTCTTCCTTACGGAAAGAAATACCATCGTATCTTGCGACCGGATGGTGGTACTTTAAAGAAGACAGTTGTAGACAATCCTGAAGAGATGGCAATCATTGATCGTATTATTGCATGCGATTATCGTTTGTCTGCTCAAATTGCTGACGAACTAAATGCTGAAGGTATTAAAAAGAGAGGTCGACCATGGACAAAAATGTCTGTTATTCGTTTGCGCCCTAGAAAGAATATACACTTTTGGAAGAAAGCATAAGAATTATTACTGAATAAAAATATATATACTAAATATAAAAACCATACCAAAAGGATATGGTTTTTCTATCTTTAAAATGCGCATATCTTGCATATGCCAAACCAACTTCTATATTTTGGTTCAAGAGATGACTCTACTGCAAAACGACAACATGGGCAACTTTGTCCGCACTGCCCGTAATGTAAATGTTTTGACCATGATCTTGGATGTTTTTTCTTCTTACGTATATACCGTTTAATCTTAATTACGCGATGAGTCATTTTTTTATATAATTCTACTTTGTTTTTAAATACCTAAACGTATTTTTATAAATTTATATTGACTATTAATCGCAACAAAACTTTCTATAAAATTTATAAATTCTTATAATAAATGAAATGGCTTTTATTATTGTCATTATTATCCTCATTTTATTATTACTAAGGACTAATACACATAATAATAAGAATAAGGACTAATACACATAATAATAAGAATAAGGTGAATATAAATAAGAAAGCCATATGTTTTTTATCTGCTTCATTTTCTGATAAATTGTACGAATTCGTAAAAGAATTGGCAAAAGATGATACCGAACGACACTATGATTTCTACATATGCATTGATAAGGGTGTTGAGAGTGATATAAATAATAATGATGAGAATATTACTCTTCTGTTTATCGACGAAAAAAGTGCTGAAGAAAAAGGGTTCAAGTCTTCTGTTTTGTATTTTCAAGGTCGAGCATGCTCCCGCGATAAAGCCCTTTATTATTTTTCAATTGAAAAACCTGATGTTTATGACAACGTCTGGATGATTGAAGATGATGTATTCTTTTATAATCTAGAAACTATTAGAAGACTCGATAAAAGGTATATTTCGTCGGATCTATTAACCAAACAATTTGATATAGTTAGAAATGAACATGAAAAAAATGAAATGAGTTGGCCACATTGGCATTTTTTGAATGATAAGATTGGATTTCCATGGACAACAGGTATGATTTCTGTCATTCGTGTATCGTCTTTGCTATTAGCCGTCATTCGAGATTATGCCCTAAAAAATAAAACATTACTCTTTGATGAAAGTATGTTTACTACACTTTCGTTACATTACAATTTAATAGTGGAAACCCCAGATGAATTTCAAGAGGTGTTCTGGGATGATAATATCAATTGGAATTATTTAAATTCAACACATTTTTTGCACCCTATCAAAGACCTATCCTTTCACGAAAGACTTCGTCACAACATTACTCCTTCTTTATAAGAAATTGACTCCGTTCATCACGTTTAACTTGAGAATTAGATATTCCATTTTTCTTATGTTTTTCTTCTTCTATTTTTTTAAAATCAACAAAATGTATCTTTGGCGCAGGTTTTACTTGATTCTGAAGTTTTTGACATTGAGATGCTTTTTCTTTAACTAATTTGGAACAAAGCAAATATCTCATAGATTTTTATAATAAAAAGTAATTTTTTAGACTATAAAACTAAGATAAGATTTTACTTAAAGTAATTATGTTTTAATATTAATAAAATGGAAAAAAAACTTGTTAATATTATTGTAAATGCATTTTTAATTATTGTATTTTTGTTATTCATAATCACTATTCTTGTTAAAAGATTCGTTTATTTCAAACCTTCTTCGCAGTTCATTCAAACACTAGATAAATATCAAAATATAAATCACAAACATTTGCATGGTTGGTTTTTAGAAAATGAATCATCTGATAAAATTATATTATTCTGTCATGGTAATACAGGCAATATTTCTCATGAACAGGAAAGAATAATTTCTCTTAGAAATTTAGGTTACTCTGTTTTAACTTTTGATTACTCTGGGTATGGAAAGAGTGGAGGAGTTCCAAGTGAACAACAACTATACGACGATGCTTCAGATATGATTGCTTTCATTCGTCAAAAATATCCACCTGAACAAATAATAATATACGGCTTTTCATTAGGAGGACCAGTTGCGACTTATGCAGCAAGGAGATACGGTATTCCAACACTAATTCTTGAATCACCGCTTCCAAGTGTTAAAATTTACTTAAAAAATAAATATCCTATGATGTCGTTCTTTGCACCATTATTCCCAGAATTTGATACGTATTCTTACTTGAACGGATTTAGAGGAAAAACTCTTCTTCTTCATAGTTCCGAAGACACGAAGATCTCATACGAAACGGTAATGCACTTAATTAATATAAGTTCTTTACATATTCAAATGAGAGGATCTCATAATAAACCTATAATTCCGTGGAATGAGGTTAAAAAATTTATAGAGATATCAACTAGAATATAAAATCTTTTTCGATTGTCTTGACAATAGTAAAGTTTATAAAATACAATTTTTGTAGTAAATTAAATTCATCCAGCGGCAAAATTAAAAGTCAATACATTTTTATTATTATCATTGAATTCTTCTATACACTTACTATCATCTAAAAACATATCTTTACCATATATTTTAACCACAGAAAATTTCGGATTTATAGACAAACTATTATTTTGATTCAACACCATTTGGCATATTTCTTTAATTGTTGTTTTCTCACAAACTGTATAACAAAATGGAAATCCTTGATCATTTGAAAAAATCCATCTTAAATGAACATGTATCATTTTGTTAATATAATAGAAAATTTTAGATTTTCTATTACGATTACTTAAACACCAACCGTTTTAAAAATGAATAATATTAAAAATTATAATCAGTTTTTCATATTAATTTCTAACCCTCCTTGTTTTTTTATTGCCTCAAGATCAGCTTTAAATTTATCCTTATCTATTCCTAAACTTCCTAGAGTCTTTTCTAGAACAGTTTCTCTTTGATTTTTACCACTTCTACAAATTTGTTTCTCTGTTATTTTAGACTTTAGAAGATTTGAAAGTTTTTTTCTCTGCATTTCTTTATCCTCTTCCATGATTTATTTCTTACTGTTTGTTTTTAAGTAATAGTTTTTATGTGTTTTTGCTTGCCTCATCTATCATTTCTAGAAGAATGCAATCAATATCGTATTTTGGTTCCCATCCCAATTTTTTTCTTGCCTTTCTTGAATCACCGTGAAGAGAGTCTACTTCGCTTGGTCGATAATATTTAGGATCTATACGAACTACAATATTGTCATCAACTGAAGCATATTCTTTATCTCCCGTACCGTACCATTGAATATCCATTCCAACGATTCTAAAGACTTTATTTACAATATCCTTAATCAAATGTTTTTCTCCTGAAGCTATTACATAATCGTCCGGTTTTTCTTGTTGTAGCATTAACCATATAGCATTTACAAAATCCTTTGCATGCCCAAAATCTCTATAAGAGTAAATATTCCCTAGATAAAGACATTTTTGCTTACCTTTTGATATTGCCACAGCCGCTTGTACTATTTTTTGTTCAACAAACGTTTCACCCCTTCTAGGTGAAGTGTGATTAAATAAAACTCCATTAACAGCAAACATATTATAAGCTTCTCGATAATTTTTTACTATCCAATGTGAATATAGTTTTGCAACTGCATAAGGAGAACGTGGATAAAATGGTGTAGATTCGTTTTGTGGTTCGTCATATACACCTCCATACATTTCTGATGTACCAGCCTGATAGAATTTAATAATCTTTTTCTGATTTTTACATGCTTCTAGAAGTCGTAAAGTTCCTATAGCATCAATATCACCGGTATATTCTGGCGAATCAAATGATACTCTTACATGAGACATAGCTGCCAAATTATATACTTCATCTGGTTGAATTTCCTTGATTAATTTATCTAAGCAACCTGAATCGCTCATATCTCCATAATGAAGGAAAAGTTTAACATCCTTCTCATGTGGATCTTTATAAAGGTGATCCAAACGTTGTGTATTAATGGTACTAGACCTTCTGATAAGTCCGTGAACTGTATATCCTTTTTTTAAAAGTAATTCACAGAGATAAGAACCATCTTGACCAGTACACCCTGTTACAAAAGCTATCATTTTTTTTGTAATAATTTCTATCTTTTAAACTATATGCGTTTATTTTTGAAAATGAAATTATAATTATATACAATCTTATAATTATAAACAAATGAACTTTAATGCAGATACACTATTAGAATCTATTTCTGGAGCTTCTTCATCTGAAAGATACATAATTTTAATGAATAATACTCTGCAAGAAAGAAATAAAGAACATTTACTTACAATTAAGAAAATGGAAATTAATTTAGAAGAGCTATACGAATCTCTGTCAAAATCAGAGTTCCGTGTTGAAAACCTAAATGGTCTTCTTACGGATTTACATCAAACTGAAGCGAATCTACGTGAGTTGACTGAAAAAGATGCGAAAGTTATAGAAACAACTCGTGCAGAGTTGCGCAACTATAAAATAAAAGCCAAGACTCATCTCAAATACTTACAAATAATAATGATAGTATTTTCATCTTTTATTTATGAGTTTCATGGTTTTAATACTTTTGCTCCAATTGCCATGATGCTAATAGTAATTGCAGCTTTTCAAGAATCAACACTTGATGGTATGATAATTCGCTAATGCGCGATTTATATGTTTTTAACATTCAATTATATGCTTTTCATTATCTTCCTCCTCATTCTCGGAATCAGATTCGCTTGGAACTTTCATTTTTTCACACGCAATCTCAATTTTTGTAGATGTTTTATCTGCAAAGTCTGACAAAATTTCACCTGTCTGAGAGTCCTCCTGAGCTCGAATACTACCTGTTCCAACGGACGAAGTACTTGGCTCGGAAGCATCGTCGTCATATTTTAGTTTTGGTTCAATGTAATTGTTGGTTTTATTTACTCTAGACTTGGTATCTGTTAGAGTCTTATCGAATTTCTTAAGATAATCATTCATAACCCATGTAAGCACTTCTGGTACATTTTCTCTTATATCTAACATTTCTGATTTCTTTTCTTGAATAAATTCTTGTGGAGTTTGTGTTCTCTCGTGACGACCAAATGATAACATAGTATCTATATCCATTGAAATTTTCGTATATTTAAATGAAGCGTTTTGATGTTTATTTGTTTTTTCAGAAGTACCTACAAAACTGCTCACACCACTTAATGCAGCAACGAATAAGGCAAGTCCTCCATTAATATATGTCCATGCTTCAGAATCGTTTTTATTGCTTGAAAAGATAGAGGATGCTGTGATACCTCCAATGATAACAACTGGAATACCTAATCTCTTGTGCCATGTCGCGTAATATTGCGCACATAAAGAATGCATAATTGAATACGTTTTAGACATTTGAGCCCATTTTTTTAATAATTGTTCATGATAACGATTCCAACTATTACTTATTGTCATTTAAATCTAATAAAGATTTAAATTACTTAAAACTAAAAAGATAATCATGTTCTCATATATTTCTCACGCCATACTTTAACGTATAGAGAATCTAATTTTTCATAAAATTCTTCAATACTTCCGTCGTTTTTCAATAGATAATCCCATTCTTCATTCTTTATATTATCCAAAGCTGTCTCGCTTACATGTGATGAATTACCTGTACCTTTTCTCTTCTCAGAATCGGTATGTCTAACAATATTAACACAAAACCAATCTTCTTTTTTCAAACCATATAATTCATTAGGGAACCGAAGATCTGATAGGAAAAAATTTCCTTCTGAATTTGTATTTTTGATAGCTAAATTGAGCCACACATCAGGATCTTTTTTCCTAGCCCACTCTGTACCAATAAATTGTAGAAATTGTCTATCTTTCTTTTCTTCAAAACCACATACTCTTTGTGCATAGTGCTGTATATCATATAAAGGTGATGCGAATGAAATTTTTTCACCTCCATACTTTTTAATCAGATAAGAGCAGGCCTCATCCTTGCCAACACCCATCTTATATCCAAAAGCAATTTTTATTTGCATTTTTGGACGTGATATACAGGAAATCATATTTATATTTAGATGAAATTCTTTTAAATTTGCAGTTTATCAATACAAGCTAAAGAATATGTAGAAATCCACTTTCCATCCACTTCACATTGACACTCTTTCCAGCCATTAGCCTCTTTACATCTATCAGTCCTATCAATTTCATAATGTGCTTTAGCAAATCCAGACAACGATTTATAAAACTTTCCGGCATGTACAATTTCATTTTTTGAACAATCGTATGTAGCAATCCACGTTTTATTGATACCTACTGTATGGCGAATGTGCTGTCCATTTGTAAAACACTTGTTCATAACACGGCATCCTTTATTTTTTTTATGATCAATCTTAGCTGTTGTAAGAAGATCTTCATCACTCTTTTCATCTTCATCACTCTTTTCATCTTCATCACTCTTTTCATCTTCAGGAGTTTCTACCCATATTTCACCGTCCATTAGATCAAAGAAAGAACGAACTTCTTCTTGTGAAACACGAAAGAACTCTCTGCGAGGGTGTATACGATCAGTATATTGCTCAAGAAGAATGTGTAGTGTTTTCTCTTTTTTGAGAGGATTGGAGACCTTCTTAGCAAATTCAATCTTATATGGTGTCGGAGGTCTCCAAGTATCAGATGCGTTTGCTTCTCTCAATCTAATTTTTGGTGTTCGTTCAGTCATGCCAATTTTGAGAACACCAGACATTGATCTGTTTGAGAAGCAGTAGATATAACCGCTAGTCATTTTCAACAATTTAATTTATGTCTGAATAGCATTCTGTTATTATCAAATTCATTTTTAAGTAGTCAAGTATCTGTTTAAAATGTTTGTTTAATATACATTTTAAACCATTTTATTACTAAAAAACTCACTCATCAGTCTGCACAGAATATTTAAAGTCCTTTAGAATTGGATTAAATGTTACCATTTCTGTCAGATCCTCTTTTACGTATCCCCATTGTTTGTACCATTCATCACCGTATTGTTCTTTTAGCAATGCATGATCATTTTCTTCAAGCATTGATGGGTGCATTCCAGATTGAAGAGATGTTTCAATATAAGCAACTGCTTCCGCGATTGGAGGCTCCAAACTTTGTCCAGTATCAAAGTTTATACGGCCATATAGATGATCTCCAATTGTCTTATATTTTTGTTTCTGTTCGTCTGATAATGCAGCCATTGCAGATCTAACCATTGGATTATCAAAAAGATCATTACCAACTTGTGTACTTTTCTGTGTATTAGTATTAGAGTGTTCGGTTTTCGTAATCTTACTCTTTTTACCCATATTTACTTAGACTGTTCATTCTTTTTAAGTATCTTTTTAATAATTTTTTCTGGATATTCATATCTATGATGATTTATCTTTTCATAGACTTTTTGCAAAAAGTCTGCATAAGAACGAATAAAAGTAGTAAAAGTTAGATTGCTATCTTTTATTGCTTGCAGAGATAATAAGACAACTTCAGAACGTGATTTTAACGGATTTGCTAGTCGCATATCCGCGTACCAGAATGACCATGCCGAACAATATCCCCAAGGTCCAATTTTTTGCTGTATTTGTTCTTTAAATTCATCATCTTCTTCTTGAATAGTTTGAAAACTGTTTAATGGACAAAAAGAAAGAGGATCGTAAACTGCTTTAACCATATCTTTATTGACATTTTTGTTAAATAACTTCGCAAGTTTTTCGTCGAGCATTGGTGTATCTTTACAAAACGGTGAATAATTTCCAAATCCATAAGGCTCGAAACGCTCCAACTCTTTCGTTACTGAATTGTAAATTAAAAAATTAGAATGATCTGCTTTTCCGTCTTCACAGTAAAAACCAAATGGTATAATAATAAATTCAGAACCTCTTAGACATTTTTTTATTGATGTCCATAAACCTTCCGGTATGATAAAATCTTTAGATATATCCGACCATCCCAAACTCACCTTATGAAATTCTTTTGTACGAAGAGATAAAGCTCTAGATGTTAATTTTCCAGAAGGAGTCAATAATCCAGTAGAAAATGCGACACAATGTTGTGGATACTTGTGCATTAAGTATAATATAGAAGTTAATTCCATAATAGCAGATCCTCTAAACCAAGTTTTATCGACCAATACTTTTGGTTTTATCATATGAAATTCTTTATCATGTGATTTAGTTGTTTGATACTTTAGTTTATATTTTGAAATTGTATTATCGTGTAAATTATTTGCAAGAAATCCTACCAGATCTAATTTCTGCATTTTATAATATCCATATCCTTTGAAATTTTCTTCTTTGGCTATTTCTCTGAGTTGCGACAATGTAAGTGTTTCTAAAAAGTCTCCCATGCTTTATTATTTATAAACTATTACATTATTTTAAAAAAATTAAATTAACAATTTTTAAAGAGGATTTATTATTTTAGTAAATAATAAATTTATACATATTAAGAGCTTTTCCTGACATATGCAGCAAAGACAGCTGCTGGATTATTGCTATTTTTCAATTGTTCACCGACCTTTGTCAAGAAAGATGAGTAAGAACGAATAAATTGAGTAAAAGAATAATTATTTTTTTTCAGTTTTTCTATGCCCATAGAGACAACTTCAGAACGAGACTTTTTGGGGTTAGACATACGAATATCAGCATACCAAGCAGACCATGCTACACAAAATCCTCCAATTTCTCCAATTTTTTTGTCGAATTCATTAGATTGAATTTTCTGAACATTAACTGCTGGACAAAAAGATAATGGGTCATAAACTTCTCTGATCATATCTTTATGTACATTATTGTTAAAAAGCTCTGCTAGTTTTTTCTCAAAATTTGGTATATTTAAGAAATTAGCCATTGGTTTTCCGTGCGGCTCAAATCGCTCAAGCACTTTTGTTCCTGCATTATAGATCAAAAAATTAGCATGAGAAACACGTTTGCTTTTAACTAAACCATTAATACCTAAAGGCATTACAATAAATCGAGGTTTTCTCTTCAAGCAATCTTTTATTGAATCCCATAAACCTACTGGAATATAAAACATGTTTTCATTTGCACTCCAAGTCAAAGAAGTGTTGTTAAAACTCTTAACGTTAAAACCTTTTTGTGTTATTTTTCCAGATCCAGTCAATAAATCTTTTGGAATAGCTACACAATCTTTTGGGTGTCTATGCAATAAATAAATCATTGAAACTAAATCTTCCCATGAAGATCCTTTAAAATTAGTTTTTTCAACTATCGGATGTTTTAACATGTGAAAGCTTGAATTTCCGGAAGAAAGTGGTTTAGTTATGATTTTTTCTAACTCTGTGTACCCACCAATAAATACATTCATATTGAAAATAACAGGAAAATATTTGTATCCACCTGTTAAACTTGCCTTTTCTTTAAAAAATTCTTTCTTGTCTTCATCACGAACTTTTATTTGAGTGTATTTCAAACCAACGCTATCTAGAAGTTCTATAGCCTTTTTACAAGAATTACATCCGTCAATACTATAAATTTCCCAGTCTGGTTTATTTATTTTTTCATTTAATAAGGAATTAACAATCTTTTTACCAATATCTCCAGTTTTACTTACACATATTCCACTATTTGGGTTACAAATCTTAGAAGGAACACATATTTTATTCATACACTTGTCAATAACACCCGTCGGTTTAATTTGAGGTTTATTTTGAGGTATTATTTTTGGAGTTACATTATGATATCCAGTACTTGAGTTAATTAACGAGATTAGTTCTGCCTTACGCAGTTTATAATATCCAGATAAGTTTTTCAGTCTGGCTATTTCCAAAAGTTCTTTGACTGTAAAATTTTCAAGAGGTTTTGAGACAATACCATCTGGTATAACCTTAGGTATAACTTTAGGTGTAACTTTAGGTATTCCCATTTCTGAGTTGATTAACGAGATTAGTTCCGCCTTTCGCAGTTTAGAGTATCCCTTTAAGTTTTTCTGTCTAGCTATGTCCAAAAGTTCTTTAACTGTAAAATTTTCGAGAGGTTTTGACATATTTACTTAAATAGGCGAAAAAAAATATTACATTTAAAGAATTTTTATTTTAACATTCTTGTATATTGAAAAGTTATTTAATTAACGGTGCTAAGGAATCTTGATTAGACATATTTCTATAAAATATTGTATGTTCTACTTGACCACAAATATCCGGAACATCAAAATACACATCCAAAAATTAAGGATATTTTACTTTGATCAATTGATATCAGTCCTCCGCCTAAAAATAAATTTGCAACTCCGCTCAACGAAATGATAGTATTTGTTGTTATAGACATGACTATCGCACGAATACTATAACGTGAAAAAGCTTCTGTGTTCATCCAATTAAAACATTTAGATTGATCACACCAATTAGCAACCATCTCCTCTTCAGCTTTGTTCCATCTAACAGACTCCTTTTCAACATTATCTAAATTAAATGCCATTTTATATGTTCTCAATATTATTTATTGAGAATAACAGTTTCTATGATATAATTCCATTAATTATAAGATTTTTTTGTATAAAACCGTTGATATCTTCTATTTTTACTGTATAAGGTACTTCTATTAAAAGAATACCATTTTCTTTACATATTCTACGCTTCATATCATCTCTGTATTTTTGATTTAGGAATGCCTCTTTGTTTTTATGAAAAAAAGGTATGAACTTGTAGTGTTGGACTCCATTATATTCGACTGCTATTCCAAGTTCAGGATTATAACAATCAAGTTCTAAATTAAAATCTCCACCTGTAACAGGATTGCGTAAGAAATCAGGTCGTGCTTTATCAAAGCTTCTATTAAATATAAGTTGTAGAACACGTCTACATTCTATTTCACCTCTGCTATCTTTAGGTGGCGATCTAGATGTTTTATTACTTATTGTAGGTGTTGTTATTAAATATGATAAATAATCTTTCTTTGACCAAGTACCTTTTGAACCAGTAATCTTCTGATATAGACCAAAAAGAATAACAAATGTGATACAAAATCCAAGAGTTATTTCAAAACCGTGCTTGCCCCAAGTTTTTTTTAAGTTTGACAGCATTTTAGTTATTATCATCATTTTAAAAAATATAACAAAGACTATAATTAATCAAGGTCTTCGGCTCCTGTTTCATTTATATAAATAGAAATCTCTGATTTGCATACTGGGCATGTTGGTTTATACTTAGCCCACTCATTGATACACTTTGGATGGTAAACATGACCACAATCTAAAACAGAAACTTCTTCTTTCTTTTCGTATTTATCAGTGCATATAGAACACTCTTCATATTTTTTATCAGTAGTGTCATACGTTTGTGTTCCAACAAGGACAACCACGTTATCATTCCGGCGCAATTGAAGATCATTTTCGCTATTTTGTATTGCTATTCGAAGAGGGTCAAAATCTGAAATAAACATTGGCTCAAGTACATTCATCATATTAATTAATGCAAATAAAGCATCTGAGGCTGAGTCGAATTGCTCAAAAGTATTCAATTGTATCACGTCTTCATTTGTATGAACTCTGAATCTAATACGAGATGACATTCTTTATTTATATTCAGAAACAAATTTCTTAAATAACCGCTTTTTAGTTTTAGTAAAAAGGACTGTGATTCCAACCAAGATCTTCAAACAAGTCTTTACATATTTCATCGTGAAAGAATTTTCTATCTATGGTTTTGAGTATAATAAATTCTTCTTTCTTACATGGATGTTTGTGCCTGCGAAGTAATTGAAAGAGAACATACTGAGTATTAATAAAATTCTTTCGTTCAATATATTTATACTTCTTGTCATACAGATCGGTAAGTACGTCAAAGTCGTCAAGAAGTTGCTCTTCCAAATAAGATATGTCATCTGGTTTAATTCCAGTAAAGTTATAATGTATTAGATGTACATTTTCGTAATGTTTTGAGTAATTTAGTTCCTTAAGAAAAATAAGAACATGATTCTTTGTTACATTCGCAAATTTAACTTCTTTAGAAATTCCATCACCCTCATTCAGAAGATGATGTCTAGCAAACTGTATTTCTAAATCATCGTATATTTTTTGATGAATAGTGCTATTCTGTTTACCTTGATATTGATTTATACAATCCCGAAAGTGAACCTTTCTATCGTAAGTATATTTACTTGAAATATTAACTCTGTCAATATCTGTATAAGAGGAATTGTGTTTCATTACTGTTTGTCTAGCATAACATTTTGTACATATATAGGTATTGTTTTCTATCACTTCGAAATCTTTTTTATTAGAACAGTTAGTACAGGTAACTTGTTGTAGCTTATCATTCTCAAATTCTAGATTAACATACTTTGTCGCTGATTCCAAGTAAAGTTCGATTATGTTGTTCTTTTCTTTGTCCTTTTTAACAAGTTTTCCCATGAAACTAACTTTTACGGGTGTTTTTAAAATTTCTTTGTACTGTTCTATATAGGTAACAGTTTCCATAATATAAAAATGGTAGTTTCTTTGTGTTTTCAAATCATCAACATATTCTAGTAACTCAATATGAGCCTTTTCTAGACTGAGTCGTATCCTACGGCGAAGATTTTCGTTTTTCAACGATTCTTCTATTTCTTGCAACTTCTCCTCGTGATCTGGAAGTTTTAAGATCTCATCCTCGAAATTCTTACGTATATTGGCATCTATACTCAAAATATCTAGTTCGGACATAGCCTTTATTCGTTCTGTAGACTCATTTAAGCTCACATTTTTTTTTCATTTTAATATTTAAAGTATATATTTTGTTAAAAAAATGAAAAATTATCTTGCGCTAATATAAAACAATGTCTTCCATCTCTACTTCGAACGTAACTTCCGGGTTTATTGATCTCGCCACTTTTGACGAAATCGAAAAATACCTCTATGGTGGTCCCGATGCCACTGCTTATTTCGTTCGCGAAACGCGAAAGGCTACTTGGTTCACTCAGGTTCCTGTTGTTCTATCTCGTGCTGCTGGTTCTCCTGGTTTCGGCCAAGAGTGGTCGGTCTCTATTTCGCGTGCCGGTGATTACATGCTTCACACTTGGCTTCGTGTTACTGTCCCTGAAGTAACTAGTTCCAATATCAATACTATAAAGTTGCGTTGGACTCGAAACTTGATGCATAATCTTATCCGCGAGTGCTCTATTACGTTTAACGATCTGATTGCCGCTCGTTTTGACAATTATCATCTTGATTTCTGGTCGGCATTTACAGTGCCTGAGGGCAAGCGCAATGGTTACAAGAATATGATCGGGGATATCGATCAGCTAACTCAGCCGTCAAGCACTCTGCCGTCTGCAACTCTCAATCTACCGCTTCCTTTCTTTTACAGTCGAGACAGTGGTGTCGCTCTACCCACTGCTGCACTACCCTACAACGAGATGCGAATTAACTTTTACTTCCGTGACTGGAATCAACTTCTAATTTGGCAGTATGGTGATGGTGATCTTAACGAAGAAGGACGTAAAGTCGTTTCAACTGAACAGCTTAAGGGCGGTGTTCCTCCTGTTTTGGGTCAAACTCAAGTTTGGGCCAACTATGCAATTGTTTCCAATGATGAACGAAAACGTATGGCATGTGCCCCTCGTGATATTCTAATTGAACAAGTGCAGACAGCGCCTCGACAGTCGTTTACTCCGGCTACAAATCCTCAGCAGTCGTTTGACATCCGTTTCTCCCACGCGATTAAGGTTTTGTTCTTTGCTGTGCGCAATGCAACTTTTATCGCGGAAGGTTCGAACTACGTTACTACATCGCCTGTTCAGGATGGTACTACATTCAAAGTCGATTTCTCGCCTGACACCGGTGCTAATGACCCGATTAGCGTAACTTCTCTAATTTATGAGAATACCAATCGTCTTGCACAAATGGGTTCAGATTACTTTTCGTTAGTTAATCCTTATTATCACGCGCCCGTCATTCCAGCTGAGACTGGTTACCATTCTTACTCGTATTCTCTTGATTTCATTAGTCTAGATCCGATGGGATCTACGAACTACGGAAAGCTTACAAATGTGTCAATTGTACCGGAAGCTAGTGCAAGGGCTATTTTGTGCGCACAAGGACTTGGTGGTCCGGGTGGTGGTGGTATTCAGGTTGTTACCCCCACTACTTTCAAGCAGGTTTACGAATTTATCGTCACTGCCGTCAATAACAATATTATTAGGGTCAGTGGAGGAGCTTTAGGGTTCCCCGTTTTATAAAAGTCCCACTCGGCGCCCCCGAAAACTCGAATGATTATACTTTTTTATGTTATTTTACATACAAAAGTAAAATTATATTATATTATAATGTTTTAAAAATAAAATTGTTTTAAAAGTATAAACAATATTATAACAACAAAATGACAATAGGATTATCAGAAAAAACTATTAATAATATTACTAATATAATAGAAAATAAAAAATGTTTGGATTGGAAACCAGATACTGAAGACAAAAGATATATTAAATACAAATGCCATTGTGGAAAAGATGGAAGAACTCTTAAACAAGGAATTGTAAGACCTGAGTGGAATGGTTGTTCTGAATGTTCAAAAAAGAAAACTTCAAATGAAGTCAAAGAAAACATAATAAAAATTATTGAAGAAGCAGGTTATGAGTTTGTATCAATAGAAGAAGGTAGAAATGTAAATTATAAATGTAAACACGGTAGTTTTCATACACACTCATCAAACTGTCAACGAGGTAACTTTCGAGGAAATTGTAATATATGTAAATACCAAGAAAACGAAGAAAAAGATGAAAAAATATTAAAAGAAGTTCAAGAATCTGTTCCAATTTTACTGGAAAGAGGTGAATGGTATAGTGGTCGTCATCAAGGAGGTATTACTGAGACTGCAACTCATATAAAAGTTACGTTTCACTCTGATCAAGGAGGTAATAGCAAGTCTTTTGGTATAAAGCAATATGGCAGAGATCGTGCTATGAATTTAGCAAGCAATTATAGAATTAGAGAATCTATTAAACGCCAATTGAGTAAAAATAGAATAAGAAGTGTTAAAGTGGTATCACATCCTGTGTTACCAAAAGATTATGAGTTTCTTGAGATATTTCTTTCAGATGAAAAATGTATGATGTTTGAAAAAGAACATTATGATATTATTAAAGATAAATCAATATATCTTTTTAGAGGATCAAAAGACAAAACCGAATATGCTAAAATGGAAAAAGCTCTTTTACATCGTATATTTTACCCAGAATTCACAGAAGTAGATCATATTGATCGTAATGGTCTTAATAATTTGAGATTTAATGTTCGTGAGGGAGCTGACAAGGTTAATGCTAATAATAAAAGTATTCAAATTAATAATAAAAGTGGTGTTACTGGTGTAATTTTTGAAGATGGCTTAAAATCTCGTTGGAAAGCTCAATGGAATGACTCGGAAGGTAATAAGAAAACAAAGTCTTTTTCTATTAATAAGTATGGTGAAAAAGCATTCATTAAAGCATGTGAGTTTAGAGAAAAAAATCATCAAGATAAACTGGATAAGATTATGAATGTAAAAAAAGAAGAATCAGAAAAAGAATCAAAAGAAGAAGAAAAAGAAGAAGAAGAATCAGAAGAAGATTTTAAGGCTAAAGAGTATGTTTTTCCAAGCGGTCGCACAGAATTATGTAAAGGTTATGAACCAATGTGTTTTGATCTTCTTCTTAAAGATGGTTATAAAGAAGATGATCTCGTTGTAGGCTATAAAGGTCGAGATGAAATTTGGTATAATAATCCTATCACAGGCAATAAGAGCAGATATTTTCCAGATGGTTTTATACTTTCCGACAACGCGATTCTTGAAGTAAAAAGCGAGTATTATTATAACAAAGAATATGACAAGAATATGGCAAAGTTCAAGGCGGCGACCGCAATGGGCTTAAACGTACATGTTTATATTTTCAATAATAACGCACTTGTAGATACAGAAGTACATTTAGTTTCTTAATTTTATTTCATTAACTCGGTCAAAAATAAGAGTTTGTATAATCAAATGATATACAAACTTACGTTAATAAAAGAAGACTTAGGATTTTTCTGATTTATTTGTTAAAATGTCTAGTTTCAATTGCATATTTTCGAGTTTTAATTCAGAAATTTCTTTTTGCATATTTTGAAGTTTTAATTCTGAATTCTCTTTTTGCATATTTCGGAGTTTTAATTCCGAATTCTCTTTTTGCAAGGTTCTAATAGTCATTTTTAGGTCATTATCTTTTAAGAAATCATCTATATCTTCAATAAAAATTGTTAGATTTTTAACTGGTTTATATACTTCTTTTTGATTGAAAAAATCAACCTTATAATGTTTCAAAAATTCGTGTGTCATTTTCTCTATATTTTTACCAGATACTTTGAAAAACTTAATCATTCTCCATTGAGGATATAATGACTCACTTGACATATGTTTTTTATCTCTCTTAACAAGATTAGAATCAGTAAAACCAATCTTGACTAATCCATTTCCGATATAAGCACAATAAATAACTAACTCATTTGTATACTCACACATTTTAACTTCATTTTCTAGTTTTTCTGCTTCAATATCAATTTCTGTAAGAGTAGAGAAGCTCTTTACAGGTCTTTCTAGTTTGACACTTCCTGTAGATAATAATTTATGAATCCATCCTGTTACATTAACAGCAAATTTAGGAGAAATCCACTGTGCAATCTGAATTGATACACGTGGATGAACCCAAGTTGATTGATCGGAATCATTATATTGATTAATTTTTATCAAACTTACGTTTGTATTTTCCTTATGGGAGTTACGAATTACAAAAAATAGAATTGAATTTAACTCAATGTAGTTTTAAAATAATAAAAATGTCTAGTGAAATGTTGCAAAAAAATATGGATGAAATCAGATCTATTTTAGTAGACAATGACTGTGAATTAATTAGTTTTGAAAAAGGTCATCAAGTAAAATATACTTGTTCATGTAAGAATATTGGAGAAACTAGTTTTTTAAATATAAGAAGAAAAGGTTGGAGTGGTTGTGCAAAATGTTCAAAACAGAAATGTAGTCAAGAAATAAAGAATTTTATAAGAGAAAGTGATGGATATATTAATTTGTCTCAAATATGTAAAGCTGGTAACAAATATTATGCTGATTGGTTTCGATTAGAAAAAACAAAAAAGTTTTTGACAGAATTATCAAACGAATTGAAACTAGATATTTTAACTGATAAAACAAGAAAAGGTAGATCGGGGTATGTAGGAGGTTTGATAGAAATTAATCAATATAATTCCGGAAAAGTTGGAGGTTTGATAGAAATTAATATGGGAAAGAGTGATGTAAATGATCAATCAACTTGGGGTCATCCATATGTTGCTAATAATATAGCACAATGGGTATCTGCAAAATTTTCTGTTAAAGTATCATTGTGGATAGACGAGTGGAAAAATATATCTGAAATAAACAGTAAAAAATACGTAGTCTCGTTAGAAAATATTGAGCCTGATAATAACAATTCTTGTGTTGAAAAGGATATCCAAAATAGGTTATATAAAGAATTAGGTGGTGAAATGGAAGTTTATACAAATTTTGGTTATATAGATTTGTTGACAGAAACAGAATTAATAGAAATAAAAGTTGGTAATAATTGGAAACATGGATTGGGACAACTTCTTGCTTATAGAAAATTTTATTTGAATCATAGTCTAAGATTACATTTATTTGACATTGAACACCAAACTGATATATCAGATTGGTGTAAAGAATATAATGTGTTAGTAACATATGAGAAATAAATGTAAAATATTTACAGCAACTGACTTGTAGACACAATTAGTTGTTTAATCAAAGAGTTTGTATATTAAAATGATATACAAACTTACGTTTTCCTAAACATTGTTGAGATTCAATTAATAGATCATACGTTACACCTACATCATCGCATTTTCTTTTTACTATCCGACTCATTCCAACGAGATTTTAAACCATCTATGAATTTAGCAAGCAACTATAGAATTAGTATTAAAGTTATATTACATCCTGTGTTACAAAAATGTTATTTTTTGTAAAAATAACATTTATATATTACAAATAATGGAATTGTCCGAAATGGTACCAAATATACCAAGTGTAGGTTCTAGTATAACTGACACTTTAAAAACAAAAGGATCTGGTTTTGGTAAACTATCTAGTATAGGAGGAGGATCGACAATTGATAAATTAATTATAGCAGTATTAGCAATATTAATAATAATAATATCATCTACTGGTTATTATGTTAAAAAATACTGCAAAGAAGAAAGTATTGGTATTAATTCAAGTATGATTCAATTTTTTATGGGATTTGGAACAGGTTTAATTTTTTACCTTATTTTTAATGTATTAAAAATTGTAAGCGTGCCAATTATAATAATACTTGGTTTATTTTTATCTATTATAGGAAGCATATATGTTAATATTTACAGTAAGACGACTAAAGAATGTAAAAAGGACACGATAGGGCCTGAATTATCTTTTGGAATGTTAGGTTGTGGTATAGGAATTCTTACATTTGTTATATTGTATAATGGTCTTGGTTTTATAAAAGGCCCAACACTAAAAATGCGAATTATAGCTCTTATTTTTACTGTTTTCTTAATTGTTATACCTTCTATAATCATAAATATGATAAATAAATGCGGTGATAATTATGCAGACGATGTAGATAATAATAAAATTAAGTCTATTAAAACAGCACAAATAGTTAGCTTAGTATTGAGTATATTAATTTTCATAGGAATATGTGTATCTTTTTATTTCATACCACCTATCTAAAAAATGGAAAATCAATTTGATATAAAGAGTAAATTTTATAAGCTCAAAATGAGCAACTTTGATATCAACGAAGAAATTGATAAACTAGTCGATAAGTTCGGTAGTAAATTAAAGACGCAGCTAAAATCAGCTGTTGCAAAAAGCGAAAAGCAACTTTTGAAGCAATATATTACAGCTCAAAAAGATACTTCAAAAACAATTAAACCAACAAAAAATACAAAGGTAAACGCAGCAACAATAAGTTCTGGATCTAAAAAGACTTCACCACGACGAACAGGTGCTCCAAAGAGAGAGGTTGAGTATGCAAACACAAGCGATTCAGATTCGGATTAGATGAGTCAAGATAAAAAATTACCTCCTATTGCGTGATACTTTTTATGTTTTAATTAAACTATATTAGTTTAATTAATGAAAATACGGTAGGTGCACGTATGTTGGTCTCCAACTAAAACACTAAGGTTCAGGTGAGTCTATTGAATTATTTCTTTTGATTTCTATTGGTTTATATGCGTCTAAATAAAATGGAGATAAGTCGGTCGGGATATAAGAAAATAGTGGTTGTGTAATTCCGTTCATATTAATACAATTAGTAACAGGTATATCGTAATCATATGTATTTTGTTCTAAACGTTTAAACTTCATATGAGTTTCTAGAAATTTTCTATATCTATTTGCATGAGTGTCTCCTCCGTATATTATAACGTTATGAGGATTTTGAGGCTCGTCAAAACCACGTTTCTTCTCTGGTTTATCTGTATGTATATCAAATACTTTGAATACGCGTGAGAGAAGATATGCATCAGCGACAGGACAGCGGAAGATAATTAAAATATTCCGAAACGTTGTTACATATTTTATAATTTTGTCAGAATCTTCAGAAGAGACAATAGGTTCTATTATTTTACCTGTTATATCTAAAGTAGTACGATATGTTGTAAATATCCTAAAAAGACGAGTTAGCATATTTTGTATTAGCCTTTTATATTTTAATGCGACTAATTTGATTTCATCAAGAATAAAGTCTAAAATGATTTGGTATATATGCGATCTTTCCATTTTTTTCAAAAGAAAAGAATGATTAAACAACACATGATCATTCAAAAATTCAACAAATTCTTTATCGGATGTAATTGTGTGAATGCTATTTATAAAAGAAGAAAATTTTATGTCATTTTTTATACTCATAAAATAGATCATAAATTTGTATATATATACCTTTATATTTTCATCTCCTGATGCTAATAAATGATGTAACTTATTAATTAATTGGGTTACTAAATCATTCGGTTCATGAGTAGTTCCATTCCTAACGTCAAAGTAATGAGAACGAGAAACACGACAGTTTATATTTGTATTTCGCGATTTTATATCCGATATACACTCCATAAAACGATCACGTAAAATATTTAGTCTTTCTTTCCTATTATAAGGTATTAAAGCTGGATCATAACCGATATGAGCTTTTTCCTCAAGATAAAAATCTATATAAGAATCTGAGTTCATTAACAATTGCTTCAAATAATCTTCTATAAACATTGATTTTACAGGAACTGCTTTTACATCTAGAGATTTCTCTTGTGAAAAAAGATTACAATCAGTCTTGGATTCGTGAAGTTCACCAAAAATATATATCATCAATTTCAGATGAGAATTCCAGTGCAAAGTAACACTCACAGGACCTTTAATAAGATCTGAAACAGGTTTATTATTTAATTGGTGATTATTAATGAGTATCATTAATGTCTTACGCTCATTGCATCTGGTAGGGTTGTCTGCTGTATCTGGGTTTTCTAAACATTTTTTTGCTTCTTCATACAAAGCTTTCCTAAGCTCTTCAGGAAGATCTGTAAGATCTGAAGTATTATAAGAAACTAGCATAGAAGATATAATATCATCAACACTTGTCATTTTTATTTTAACAATAATTTAAAAAAATGAATAAATATTAATTGAATAGAGACTTCATAGTATCAAACTTCTTTTTGATATCATCGTATTTCTTTTGTAATTCCGCAAAAGCAGTTTCGTTCTCCGTCAATTGAGATTTTAGTGAAGTATTCTCTTCTTTAAGAAGATTAAATTGAGCAAAAACTTGTTTTGTAAATTTATCTGTAAGATCTTCTAGCAAACTTGTTCCAGAACTATTTTCTGATTTTTTTGTCAAAACGGATGATTCCTTAGGAAAGACTGTTGAAACTTGATCTATATCCTTATCTACATTTTCTTGTTCAGATTCTTCTTGTTCAGATTCTTCTTGTTCGGCTTCAAGTTTTTCAGTGTCTTCTCCGTCAATGAGGGACTCGTCTGGCTTAAATTTCCACGTTTCGCACAAACTTAGTGCCTCTTCGTCAAGAGGTATTATTTTATCATCTACATACCTGCCAATTACAAGTCTGTCTTTTTGTGATTTAAAAACCAGAGTTGATTCTGGATGCCAAATAGTATTGTGTGTATTGAGTTTCTTGAGAACAATTTTCTTAGATGAAGAACTCATTTTCTACTTTAAAATGTTCTTTTTAGATTGAAGAAATAAATCGGTTTTAAATTAAGTGAATAACAATTCTACATGTATGATTGTTTAATTTCAAAACAATCGATCATTTTTTCTTCTTTTAATTTTTGAAACTCCTGTTCTAAAAATGATAGCATTTCTGTTTCGTTTTTAGAAGGTCCAGTGAATTGTTCTTCGTTGGTATATTTTGGTATTGTTTCTTGATCGACTGGAAATGGATAAGTACGACCGCATCCTATCCATTCCCATCCCTCTGGAATGTTTTCATACTTCCAATATTTTGTAGGCTTGGTATAGAATACAAATAGAGTTTTCTTAAGATCTTGTTTGGAGGGTTTATCTTGAATAGGACTATCTTTTGTAGATAACATTTTTATCATTTTACAGAGATTGTTTAAATTCATTTATTACTAATTAGTAATAAATAAAGAAAAGACTGAAACGTGTTTTACATACCCAAATAGACTTTTCTCATTTCTGAGCAGTCGAGCTCTTCATAAAATACGTAAGCAGTTATATAAATTATTCTAAATTATTCTAAATTATTCTAAATTATTCTAACCCCGCGAGGCTTGAACAGTGTTCATAGTTTGATTAGTTGAAATAGATCTTTCTGTATCAACACCGGCAACTGTTGTTCTACCTCCTGCGTTCTTAATAAACTCGGAAAACTTCTTTGAAGATTCAGAACCCTGACCACCTATAACGTTCATTGCACCTTGTTGAAGATCATCAATAGGATTAGCAGAAGTATTAAACCAACCGTTATTTATTGGAACAATAGGAAGATCACCACGAATTGGGTCACCTTGGCTACGACGACGATTATTCCTATTAGAATGTATAATACGTTCAAAAAATACACACTGTGTCGGCTGACCATTCTTGTCAACACCGTTAAGAGCGGACATATTTTGAACTGGAAACAAATCTGATGTAACCATTAAGTCTCCACCAGCTAAAGAATTATAGTTGCCTTCAGAATAATTAGGCTTCATAAGGGAATTTTCAGAAACGTATGGTTCGACAAATCCTTCAACGCAATTAGCATAACCCAATGGGTTGTTGGGAACAGCCATGTTCTCACGACTTGGTTGATCATAACGTACATATGTTTCTCTTGCATATGGACCGAGAAATGGCTCAACACCTCGAGGAGAAAGATTAGATTGGAAATTAGATGTGCTAAAAAATGGAGTCTCTTTATTATTAGTTACGTATTGATTAAGCAGTTCTAACTTGTCTTTCTCTGACTCTGTAAACCTTTCAACCGGTGCCTGCTGTCCTAAACCAGAACTATTGTATGTTCGTTCTGCATAATCTTGATACATTTTTGCATCAGAACTATTGTATGTTTGTTCTGCATAATCTTGCATTGTTTTGCCTAAACTAGAACTGTCATGCATTGTCTTATTTTTATCTTTAAGTCCTTCTACTACACCACGAGGGACAGAATAAGTCTTTCCGTCGAAATAGTCTTGCATACTATTCGCAGCAAAATATTCTTTTCTGGTCTCGGTAGAAGGAAGACCTCCGAATCCAAAACCTTCATTACTAGTTATCCTGTTAGTGTTAATATTACAAATAGCGATTACAGAAATCGCAACCGCGAAAAGCGTAGCAATAAATTTACTGTCAAACATTTTATTTATACTGAAGAAAGAAAATAAAAAGAAAATTATATATCACGTGTCTTAAAAAAAGAGTTTTTATTTAAGTTTTAAAACAATAGAATTATATAGTTTCAAATACTCTTTTGCGTCAGCGTCATCGCATAGCTTATCTTTGTTTCTTAATTTAACCTCTAATTCTTGCTTATCTTTTTCATATATTTCTTGTGACATAAAATGTAACGTTTTTATGTTAGAACTATTGTTTTTCATAGTAAGAGAGTTTGAAAGAAGTAGTTTCTCAAAATTTATCAAATAATGTTCTCGGTGATTCGGTTTTAATTTATAATATGATGATGTATCAAACAGTATTGTTTCAATAATATGCTTATATTCGGATAGATCATCCGGTGTCTCGTCTTCTAGAAGTTTTAAAATCTTTCTTGGGCATAGAAATGTTTCTTCTGTATACACTGCCTTTTCTAACTTGTTAAAATGATCAGATAATTTGTAAACAACATTTTTTTTTTCTGTTTTTCTTTCTATTTTTGTTTCATATATACTTCGTAAAAAGCTCATTGTATCTTGATAAATCTTTTGATATTTTTCATCTGGTATATGATTATCGTCTAAAAACTGTAACATATGATCTTTTACAGATGTTAGATTTCTTTCTAAACTCTGAGCGGTATAATAGATAAAGAAAAGATTATTTGGTTGTGGTAAAGTAGATTTCATCAAACGTGAGAACACATTAACATATGATTGAACTCTTTCATCTACAGAGTTTGAAAATATGTATTCAAATACTTGTCTGCCATTTCCTTTATCCATCAAATTTACATACTCTTTTACTGTTCCAACATCTTTAATCATTTTCATTCTGATTATATATTTAACTAGATCATAAGGAGTACGTTTTTCAAGCTCGTGTTTATCATCATAAACAAGAGATTCGTATTTTCTAGCATACTTTAAGAAATCACTCAGATCTTCTAACCTAAGAAATTGGTCTGGTCTATATTTAGTACCAGATATAAAATTTGCTAAATGTAGAATAGGCGCCATATCAATACCATCTCTCTTCAATTTATCTCTAAATTTCTGTTCAGATAAATATTTATTTACAATACGATCAAGAGATCTAATAAGAAGATTTATGATATCTTGACAACTACTAACCTTAAACATGTTAACAAAACCATGATGAACTCCATCAACAATAGCATGAGACTTTCCAAAGTCTATAATGACCGGTATAAGTTTAGTACGAACTTTGATTATATGTTTATGCGAAAGTAAATAAGTATAATCTTTTATTTCAGGAATTGGTCTTAAGACCACATTCCAAGGAGCTAAATCATAATGTACAAAACCACACATATTTTGTGCGGTCTCTATAGCTAGACATAGTTGTACAATGATAAACAGAAACTCTTTAAAAGAGAAATTATCTGTATCGTCTATATAATCTGCAAAAGTTTTCCCTTCAATAAATTCAGATATTACATTACATGTACTTCTGGTAGAGTCTCTATACATACCAAATACATACGCAAAGTTTGGAACATGTTGACTTAATTTATTGAGGCAGTTAGAACCAATAAATGCCTCGTGAATATGCTCTTTAATTTTTTGCTGATCTGATGTTGTTTTGATCGCTAGTTGAAAACCTGCAATTTCAGCAGCGGTAACTATACCTAGTTTATTTCTAAATATTTGTCGTTTCATAGTTGCGACTTTTTCAAAATCACCATTACTTTCTTCTATAACTTTTCTAATGGCCCACCCCAATCCTTGAAGAAGTCCGTAGCATCTTTCTATGTTTGGAACAACTTGTAGATCATCAATACCCTTTTGAATAGTACGATCATAAGCCTTTGGAATAGTAGGAAATGACATATCTATATCTTTTTCTTCTTTAGAAATAAGAGCATCAAGAGGGGATATAGAGTTGTAAAGATACAGTCCCATATCTTGTTTAAGATTTACAAGGGTCTTTTGCATATAATCCATTACACCATCTTTTTGAAGATATGTATCAAAGAATTTTCTTGCGTTGTTTGCGATTGTCTCACACTCAGAATCATTATCTCTACACCATTTGATTTTTTCGACAAGATCCGATAAATCTTCTTTTACAGAAACATAATGTACTCCATCAATTAATAAATCGCGATACCAAATTTTCCAATGAGATTTAACTAAAAGTATTAGAGAACCCATACTCAATTCCAAAGAAAGACGAAACGCAGAAACATGACCATCTACATGCACAATATATTTATATTCAGACTGTTCTTTTGGACTTAACTTATATGATATATATTTTCCACCTGTACCAACATTTGTGTAATTACCTTTTTCATCACTCACGAACCAGCCTCTTGGATTTTTTATATAGTTTCTAGTTTTTCTATCAAAACTATAATACGTCTTGCTAGTATCTGTTAAATATTCTCCCTTCGAATCGCGTTTGTAAACATCAATACCTTGTCTTTTGAGAGATTCAATATCTATAGTTCTTAATTTGGTTTCCTTCTCAAGTTTTCTAGGTCTAATATTCCATTTAGTAATACGAGCATCCAAATAAGGTATATCAGACTCATCTTGAGTATCAATAGAAAGTTTAGCTAGTTTTAATCTAATATTTGTTTCTACATCAACTCCGCAACCTGTTGTAGATCCTCTGAATACAGCAGTCGGTTTCTTATTACTCCACTTTATATCAAACTTACTAGAATAATTTTGAACTGTACGAGGGAAATATTTACCTTCTAAACTTTGTATTCGAGCCCAATCATCCCAAGTAGGCATCATCACATCTGCGTATCGTTGAGTTACCGACATACTTAAAATAGGAAGATATTTATTATACAAATGTGAAACCAAAGGAACATCTTCGGAACCCCAAAGATGATGATACGCTTCTGTACCATCGCGGGTAATAATAGGAAAGTCTCGACGATTGATAAAAAACTCTATATCTGGAATTTCTCTACTTTTACAAAGCTCTTCAAGCATATTTTTAACATTTCCAACATTAGAATCTCCTTCAGAAAGAGGCTTTTCATTACGAACAAGGCAATTATTTCCAAACCATTCTTTTTTATTTGTATTTACTTTATCTGAATCAAATAGTCTGCCTTCTGCGACAGAAATCTGTTCGAGCAACTCTAATATCTCTTTTGGATCTTGTTGTATGTTTTCATGCCATTCATTTGTAAAATTAGCTTTTGAGAATGGCAAAAACACTTTTAACTGGTTATTTTTTATTTTTACAAAAATACCTTTTTTAAATTTGTGAAAGATGTATCTGAATGTATTCAAAGTTGCGTCTGCATCAAGACGCGTATACTTATCCCATACTTCAAGTGGTAATGTTTGAAACAGATTACTTGATAAAGAAGGAATTTCCAAACATACGTCTCCGTTTGTAGCATCTCGATATTGTTGAAATTGTTCTTCGTCACCTGCATGAAATATATCCTGAAAAAAGGTTCGATATCTTTCGTTGGTGTTTGTATTTTCCTTATGTCGTAATGCTTCTTCTTTTGACGACCAAAAATCTGGTCCTGCTTGAAAAGATTCGGTTGTTGTCATTTTTATATCTAGTTGATATTTTAATACGTAATTTGTATTAAAAATCCAATTTTAAATTGTAGTTTTAGGTAGTTTTTTAAATTTTATAGTAGTTTTTTCAATAGGTGCTTCTTTTTGTGCGTCTTGAAACTTAGAATAAGCACTCTTTGGATCTGAAACACCCAATTCTTCAAAAAAGGAAATAAGTGCTTGTTCCTTATCCTTCTTCTTCTTTAACGGCCTAAGCTCTTTTTGTTCCAAAAAAATCGCTTTTCCTTGATATTTAAGACCTAGTTGACCCTTTTCGTTTAAGTATTGTGTTATATTTGCTTCTAACTCTTTAACTCTCTTTCTATGTTCGAAATTCTTGATATTATTTCTCTTTATTTCAATTTGTATGTTTTGTAATTCTTCAACATAGGCTTTTATTGACATCTTTTGCAAGGTAAATAATTTCTATTTAGATCAAAAACAAAATGATTGCTTTAGAACTGAAATTTTAAAAAGCGGAGGAGGAGAAAAAAATCCAAATCCAAAGGAAATTTTTAAATAATTTTAAAAAATATTAAAAAGGAAAAACCAAAACCTTTTTTGCTCCTCCGCCTTTTTCAAAAGTTCGGACGAAAAATACGTTTTTTCGGTGAAATGGAGTTTTTAAAACGCGTCTTACACACACACATTTCAATTTTTGTAAAAAAAAATCTTAAAAGTGACTTTAATCAGAGAATTGTGACTATTTTTATTTTTTTTAATACAATTAAACCCAATTTTTACCCATTTTTATTTTATCAGGAAAAAGTGATATTTTATGTTAAAAAAGAATAACATTTTCATTCTTAGTTTAAACAAAAGAATGAAAACAATAAAGATGGAACAATGTCAGTTTTGTAATAATATGTTTGGAGATACTAAGATGCTAAAACAACACCAAAAGAAAACTAAGTATTGTTTAAAAATCCAATCTAAAGTACTTGCTGATGCGGCTAAAGAAAAAGATGAAACAATAAACATAAATAAAGAATTAACTTGTCAATTTTGTGATAAGCACTTTACAACTAAATATTTGTTAAATATTCACCAAAGACAAACAAAATATTGTCTTAAGATACAAGAATCTCAAAATTTTGAAAATATTATAGAATCTTTATTTACTTGTAAATTTTGTGAAAAAAAATTTTCAACAAAGCATTTTAACAGACATGATTCAACATGTAAAAAAAAAATAAAATTTCTTCTTAATCAAAAAGATGAAGAAAATATTAGATTAAAAACTGAGAAAGATGAAAAAAATGAAGAAATTAATAGATTAAAAATTGAAAAAGAAAAAGAGATTAGTTCAATATATAAAGCAGCAGCTGATAGAGCTCAGGCTACTATTGATGAAATAGCCAAAAAACCTACTTATCAGAAAAATAGCACAAAAAATATTCAAAACAATTTAATGATCTCAAGTCTTACTCCTCTTGATCTATCTCAAGCACGAGTTAACAGTATAATCGATGAAAAATATACAAAGAATGATTTCTATGAAGGTCAGAAAGGAGCAGCACAGGTAATTCATAAACATATTCTTACAGATGATTCAGGAAAATCTCAAATAGTATGCACCGACAGAGAACGTGGTACGTTTCATCATATTGACGTTAATGGTGAACACGTTGTTGATTATAAGAATGCTCATTTGATAGACAGAGTACATTTACCTCTTAAGAGAAAAGCAAGTAAATTTGCATCAGAAGAATGTGTAAAAAATCCAACTGCTTATAAAGATATTGTTATGAATGAGAGTTCTATCAGAGAACTAGAAATAAAACCCGGTTTGTTCAATAGAACAATGGCACAGCTGACCGGAAAGAATTGTGCTAGACCTTTGATTACAACTTCTGTTGATCAAACACCAGTTGATTTGCCACTAACGAAAGAGTGGTTGTTGGAAAATGTTAAATTTCTTACTATAGATCATATTTTAAGAGGTCCAGATGGATACGTTGATTATTTTTTGTCTTATCCTCTAAAGGATCGACTAGAAGTAGACTATGCAAATGCAGTTGTAAAATTCAAGGACAGCGTTGGTGAAACAATAGTTGACACTGGCGTAATTATTTTAACAAAGCTTATTTTTGATTCTATTCAAGCTAGAAACGAAGAGTTGATAATGGAATATTGCAGGTGCTTGAATGATAATTTTGCAGATAATGGTGATCAGATGGTCCAGCTTTTAGATTATAGATTTGCAGTTGAGAAATGTGCTGAAGGAACTTATGTTGGTGACGAGGATGGAGATTTCAGAAAGGAGTTTCTAGTATTTTTATTAAAGATATACGATAATTAATTCGATTAGAGAATAGAAATGAAGATATTATTTTTCCTGATCTAGATGATTTGTCATTTCAAGAAGAGTTTATAGAACTCGTAATGAGTAATATATAATTAATTAATTATATATTATTTTTTATTGCTTTTTCTTTTACTTAGATAAAGATGACTGAATATAAGATTGAACGCTTTGATCCAGTTATTAAGGATGGAAAAACTGCATCACCACTTATCTATATCAAAGCAGATCAAAAACTTTTAAAGTTTTTTGAAAAAAATAAAAATATAGTTCCCTGTATGATATGTGGTACTAAGACTGTTTACGATGGAAATATAATTATCGGCTTTGTAAACTCAGATAATTCAATTGGCCCTATGTTTGGAAATACTGAATTAACAAGTATTTCACTCTTAACAGAATGGAGACGTTATCCAGAATATGGTTCTAAAGGAGTTATCAGATTTATATTATCTGACTGAGATCTTGATTTTCGTTTTTTTCTATTCACTAATACAAAAGTAGGATGAGAAAAAATTCTACCATGTAATTGTTTAAAAAGTAATCTAAGGTGACCACTTATACTAATGTTTCCTGCTTCTATACATTTTTCCAAACATTCAACTTTTATCCACCCAATTCCGTTGGCATCATTTGTAGGATCTTTTTCCTGTACAGACACATCGCATTCTTTCATTTCTAAATAAAAATATGTGGCTTTATTGTAAACAGCAAATGAAGTTGTTAATGACTCCTTAGAAATATCTAAGCCTGTTTCTTCCATTACTTCTCTTACAGCACATTCAGAATCTGTTTCATTGTCTTCCATTGTGCCTTTTGGAGGACCCCACAAATGACCACGTGATTGAACAATAAGTACTTTATTTGTTCTTGGATCACAAATAAAAACACCAGATTTTTTTCTTCTTACGTGAAAATTTTCATATTGTAAATCTTGTTCAACATAAGGTTTAATCTTGAGACTGCAACAACCATCTTGGCACAAAAATGTTTCCATTATCTCTATTTGCTTTCTTATACACTCTTAAATATCAAGTTGCAGATGGTGAACATTCAGAGATACTAGACGTCCAATTCTATTTGCCCTTCCAATTATTTGATTTTGTGTATTTCTAGACATCTCATGATATAGAATAATATCAGTTGCCTCTTGCAAGTTAATTCCTGCACAATTAAAGTTTGAATTAAGAAAAATTACTCTTGCATCTCCAGTCTTAAAATTTTCTATACTTTTTTCTCTAGAATTCCTATTACCAATTACAAGTGAAAAAATAATACCAGACTCTTTTAACATTCTGCAGATTGGTTTAAAAGTCGCATCATATTCAGAAAATATAATGAATTTACCATCTTTTTTTGATATTAAAATTTCATTAACTTTTTCTAAAGGAGTCATTGTTTTTTGTTTATCTTTAGAAACAAATTCTTCTTCAGAAGCTTCTTTGATATACACTAACTCATTTGTAGAAACCACAGCTCTGCAAAGAGGACAGCTCTGCTTTCTGTGTAACCAAGTAAGAAGACATTCACCGCAAAAAAGATTTTGGCATGATGGTTCCATTATAGGATTTTTAAGTTTACCAGTGCATATAGAACATGATTCTTTTAACATCGCTTCAAATCTACAACTGAGTTGTTCTATTTTATTTTTAACACTTTCAAGATTAATCGATGCAATTTCTAGTTTTTTATCATCTTTTTTAATATCGCGATGAATGATAATGTCTTTTTCAATAGAAGACATTTCTTCAACCAATTCTTTCCTAACCAATTCTATTATGTTTTCTGTGTTTTTTCCACCTAACGAAGCAACTGCACCTTCAATGTTACCTGCGGCTATCATTGTTTGAATAGTATTACTAACAATGCCAAATACAGCTTTAAGTACCGGTTGAACACATTTGTGATAATGATGATACGTTTGAGGTGTATTGAAAGAAGCTTGTACAAAAGCTAAATCGTTACGTAATATCATACCTGCAAATTGATCCTCTATTTTATACCACTCTTCTCCAATAATTTTTTTCATAAAACTACCTCTGCAATTTCTATGACGTAGATTAATATCTTCTGGTGTAGCTGTAACCATCCAATAAAACCCGGCATGAATTTCTTTCATACCAGAAACTCGTACATGACCTGGTTCGTCAAATATAAAGCGTTTCCACGCATATTGAGAGTAAGATATTGCTAAGTTGTTAAACATTGAAGTTGTCACTATAACAACGTCATAATCTTCTACCGACACTGTCTCAACATCTTTTCTAGATTCAATTATTTTAACTTTCAAATTAGTATATTCCATCTCCTTTTCCCATTGAGAAACAATAGAAGTCGGAACTAAAATTAAAGTAGTTCGAAGTTTATCATATCTCTCTATTCTACGAGTAGTTATTAAACCAGCTGACTCGGTAATAACTACTTCTTTTACAAAGGGAGTATCTAAGTTCCATTCCATTTTATCCCTAGCAATCAGTCCTATCATTGATAAAGTTTTTCCATAACCTGTTACATCGGCATTAAAACCTAAACTCGTTTCTTTGACACCCCACGTGAATTGAACAATTTTTTCTCTCTCCAAAGTCTCCATCTGATATATACTAGCCAGTTGATGTTTGAAAAGAGTCTTTTTTAAATTATGTGGTTGAGTTACAAGCGGTATGTTGTCAAAATCGTTCATTTTTATTAATTGAATTCCAATTAATAAACCTTTTTTATATTATAGATGCCATTAAACTTTGACCCCACCTTATTGCGCGTTCATTTTGAGAGAGATTTTTTAGGTGAAAACGAAAAATATCAGAAGATTTAAATTTAGCAACCCATTCACTTAGAATATCTATTAAATCCAATTCCAGAATAATAAAATAAAACTGTAAGTATGGTTTTAAAGTATCTTGATAAATAAGTATCTCCTCTAGATTTTTTACAGCAGTTTCTTTTTCTTTTGCATTAAGATGGCGTATTGTTAATTTTAATACGTTCTCAATACACAAATCGAGATCTTCTTGTGACGGAGTTTCAATTGTAAAAACTTTTTTCAAAATAAGCTTATCTGCATTTATCAAATCATCTTTTAATTTAAGAATTATATCACGCAATGCATCTATTTTTGATTTCAATTTCTTAGATTCTAGACATTCATTGTATTTTTCCAAGATATTAACACCATACAATGACATAACATAACTAGATTTAGACATTATACATTTATTTACCATTTTGACGGCATTATTAGGGTTGTCTTTTCCATCATTTAACCTCGCACAACTAAAAATGTCTTCAAAATCTTTGATTAGTTTTGAACACTGAATAGGAATGTAAGTTTTTCTTTTCTTAACTATAACCTTTGATTTTAACTTATCTGAATATTTTTTTAATAACCATTTTATCATCATAAGAGGTGTTCTATTTGCAGCCTTAGAAAATGTTAAGTCTCTACAATAAGTGTTTATTGCAGATTCAATACCCTTTTCACTATTTGCTATAAGGTAAGGATCATCATCTCCGTAAAACTCGAACATCTTAATAATAGAATCCTTCAATTCGCTATTTTCTGTTTTACGAGCGCAATAAACCATAAATTTATACATATCATGCCCAGGTATCATAAAATTGAGCATACCATGGGAAATATAATCATAAGAACCTATATATTTTCCCTCTATGTAAGCAGTTGATGCGCCAAAATCAATCATAACTGGAATAAACTCTGGTTGATTAATAATATAAGTAGACATATCAAGTTGTGTTATCGACGTAGAGTCTCCAGTACCAACTCTAACCATTACATTATCTGTATGCAAATCAAAATGAGTAAATCTAACCTCTCTTTGTGCAACTTCTAACGCTAAAAGTAGCTGAATAAATAAAACTAGAAATTGGTTAAAATTCAAACGATCATTTTTTAATAGAGTTTGGACTGAGTCGCCTAATATTTTTTCATAAAATACAAAAGCCGTGTTTTTACATGAGTCATTGAAACTAATTTCACCTGTTTTGCTTGGCTTGGGACACAAAAAAGCACCAAGAGTGTAAACAAATGAAGGCGTTATATATCTCAGATTATTTATAGCTTTAATACCAATAAAATACTCTCTAACCTTTGAATCTATTCCGTTTGAAGTTTGAGGAACCTTGATAATTACTTGTATACTTGATTCAAAAAAATGTGTAATATATATAAAACCTTCTTTGCTTTTAACAGGAAGATGTTCCATCTTTTTTACGCAATCTTTCATATTTTTGGTTAAACTATACAAACCTTTCTCTCTAACTTTTTTGTTTGAATTGGATAAAAATAACGTATCGATTAGATAAAATACAGCTCTCATATCTGAACCGGTTGGATATGCTTGATTTAAAATCATGTTTATACGAGATGAAATCTCAGTTAAATCGTATTTTTTTTGTTTCTTATTTAATTTTTCATTTTCGCTTTCAGAGTTCAAATTCTCTAAAATGAACGTTCGTTGTAAACTTTCCATTTGCTGTTTTACAAGAATAAAAACATAAAAACTCTAAAAATTAAAATAAAATATCATTGTGAATATGAGTCAGTAAATGGGTTTACTCTATCAAATCTTCCATTCATACTTTCCATAACCATACGATTCATTTTCGCTTTCTCGGATTCTTGATCATAATATATATGATCCCGTTCTTTCATTGGAATTTGAGCAGGAATAGAATAACCGCCTGCACTTATTTTAGGAGCTAATTGAACTTGTGTAGATAAATAATTTGTATTGCCACGAGATGTTGGATTGCTCTCGCAACTAGCAGAAGGATTATTACGTTGCAATTCAATTTGATTATCGTAATTTGTTCTCTTATAAACTTTTTGATCACCCACATTGGTAGTCGCATTGAAATTCGGTAGTGTACGTGAAAGTGCGATATCATCGTGAAAATACTTTGTTTGTTCTACACCAGAAATATTTGCATTGACATTGTAATGATTAAGATCATTGTGAACGGGTATATTAGACGAATCAAAAATATTTTCAATAGAAGAAGTGTTATGAGCATTTGAAGACACGTTGGTACCCGCAGAATACACAAGTGGCTCTTGAACAAACCTTCCCGTTTCCATTTGATTATCACCTGAATAATTACCAATAGAAGAAACGTTGCTATATGCAGGATGTACAAGTGTATCCTGTAAAAATCTTCCTGATTCTAATTCGTTATTGTCAACATGACCAATTGAAGAAACGTTGCTATATGCAGGATGTACAAGTGTATCCTGCAAAAATCTTCCCGATTCTAATTCGTTGTTGTCAACATGGTCAATTGAAGAAACGTTGCTATATGCAGGATGTACAAGTGTATCCTGCAAAAATCTTCCCGATTCTAATTCGTTGTTGTTAACATTGCCAATTGAAGAAACGTTGCTATATGCAGGATGTACAAGTGTATCTTGTAAAAATCTTCCTGATTCTAATTCGTTGTTGTTGACATTGCCAATTGAAGAAACGTTGCTATATGCAGGATGTACAAGTGTATCTTGTAAAAATCTTCCTGATTCTAATTCATTATTGTTGACATGGCCAATTGAAGAAATGTTGCTATATGCTGGATGAGCAAGAGAATCTTGTGTAAACCTCTTAGTATTAAATTTATTATTATTTACGTGTTGAACTTTTGATATAGCAGAATGAGCTGTTGGATGTAAAAGATCATTATTTATTTCTTTTGTAGGTGTTCCCCAATGTCTCTGTGTAATGTCCATTTGGCGTACACCGGATGATACAGCATTCTTAATTGAAGGTTGAATAACGTATTTGACCTCAAAAGGTTTTTCAGCCTGTTTTTCAATACGGTATACAGCTGTTGGTCGTACGGAAGTTTTTAAAGTATTTTTCTTGACTTCCTTAGTGTTTTCAGCGGTTCCGCACGTTCTCAATTTGCGCGAAAAATCTGTGAAACCAGCGTTAGAAAAAGCATTTGTTATAGTTCGAGGTAAGCGTGAGAGAGGCAAAAGATCTTGTTGTAACAAAACCGGAGGCCTGAAAGCACCATCTTGCATTATTCTGTGTGGAAGCTTTGCTGAACGTCCTCCTCCTTCTACAATTCCTCCATAAGTTCGTCCACCATTATTTCCTACATTATCATATGAAACACTAACAAATGGATTAACACCTCGAGCGTATACTTGAATAGCTTCGGATGATCTTCCATCGCTTTCCTCGATCATTTGTGTTATAGAACTAGTCTCACCTACTTTAATTTTCCTTCTTGTAGTAATAGACTTAGGCGGATCCTTTAAAATGTTCATGTTTGTACCCCAACTTTCTACAGAAGGGAGATTTACCTTGCCGTGGTTGACAAGTCCTGAATAACTTAAACCACCTGCTGCCATTTATTTATTTATATTCAGTTTATTTTTTTAGCTTATTAATTAAATGAGATCCTCAACAAATAAATTATCTATAACCTTTAATTATAGATAAAACTACTAACTACAAATAAAATTTGTATTTTCTAAAATTGATTTTAGATATAATTTTTATATCAAAGATATAAAAATGACTGCCTGTGACATTTGTTGTGAATATAGAACAGGTTTCATTGTTTGTTCTTACTGCAATTTTCAATCTTGTGAAATTTGTATTCAGAAATTTATTGAAGATAAACTTAGAGAACCATTATGTATGAAATGTGGAAACATATGGAGTCGAGAGTTCGTACTTCAAAACACAACTAATAAGAAATGGTTCTTACAACACATCGGAAAGTATATACTTGAACAAGAAAAAATGCTTCTCCCAGAAACACAGGAAGAGGCATTTCTGATTTCTCGCATACAAGAGTTATCACAATATATCAAGTCAATTCCAACAAATCAGCGTCTAAAGAGCATGTACAAAAATGCTGACTCACTTTCGGAAGCCATAGAAGAAAAACGTGATATATTATGGAAAATTAAATCGGAAATACACTCTACAAAACAATTGACAATAACCTACGGTGGAATTGATTCTTCAAGAGCTTCCGCTAAAGGTGACCATTATATATTTAAATGCCCATCAGATTGTAGAGGTTTTATTTCAAACAATTACCATTGTGGAACATGTAAAGGTATAGTATGCAAAAAATGCAGAGTTCAGATAAACAAAGATTCAGAACACATTTGTAATGAAGATGACATAAAAAGCGCGTCTTTAGTTTCCAGTTTAACTAAACAATGTCCAAAATGCATGACACCAATTCTAAAATCAGGTGGTTGTGATCAAATGTTTTGTGTAGTATGTAACACAGCATTCAGCTGGAACACAGGAGAAATAGAATCCGGAGTTATTCATAATCCACATTACTATGAATATTTGGCAACTTTAACAAATCCGAATGTAGATATCGAAGTAATTGCATGTGGTGATATTCCTGATGCGATGACTTTTATGAACAGAATTATGAGAGTTACAGATTCAGAGATTTTTATCAAAAAATTGAGAAACTTGCATATTATTGCAAGACACATCAGACATGCTATCGTTCCATCGTGGCAAATTAACAAAGTAAAAGATAACATTGATATTCGAGTTCAATATCTTCTTGGAGAGATTAATGAAACTACGTTGGAATCAAAATTGTTGTTTCGAGAAAAAAAGCGTATGAAAATAAAGGCATTCCATGATCTTATCCAAATGGTTTTAGTAATATTGGAAGATTTTGTAAGACGGGTGTTTTCATTTGATATATTAGATATAAAACAATGGCATTCTGTTGCAAGCTCAATAATTGTAGAAATTTTGTATCTTAAGAAATATTACACTACATCACTGTCACAAATATGTAAAGTACATGGAGGAAATATTCCTATTGAACTATTGAATGCATTTCCGTATTCGGACGAATAAATATTTTTCACGTTGTTTAATTTTTATTATAATCTTGGTTATAATAAAAATAAAAATGCCAAAGAGATCAAAGAAGAGATCGAAGAAGAGATCAAAGGAGAGCTCAAAGGAGGAAGAACTTAAAACACCTGAGTTTATGTGTTTTTGTTGCAAAAAGAAAGTTAAGGCCAAATCTGGTTCAATTTGTGTCGATATGTATACTAATGGGCGATATGCTATAAGAGGTAATTGCTCTGAAAATAATTGCAAGTTGTCCAAATTTATCAGTAATGACAAAGCTGAAAAACTAAAGCGATTGTACGGTAATTGCGATGATGATGATGATGATTGTAATAAAGTTGCTGAGACTGGAGGTATTCTTGCTCTTTTTGCTCTTCTTGGGGGTGCAATAGCATATGCTGTCAAAATGGCTAAGAAATGCTAATTTTATTAAAGTAAAAAGATAGATCTAAATCAGATGATATTTATAATAAATAATGAATAATAATCTAGAATGCCCTATCTGTCTAAAAAATATATCTAATGGAATGTTTATATCTCACTGTTTGCACGTTTTTTGTTTAGAATGTATACAAAAAGCTTTGATCTATAAAAAATCATGTCCACTTTGTCGTAAAAAACTTTATTATATTCCTAAACGTTATTCTCAAAATATAACAACACAAAGAGTTTGCATTCAAAGAAGATTTGGAACAGATATTTTTTATCTAATGGAAAATTCTGAGAACGGAAGCAGATGGATGGAAAACAGAAATTCTTTTGGTATACTTGTTTCATCACTACCTTTTTGGATTAATAATTTTAATATTTAATCATAAATCTTTATGATAGATAAATGCCAGAAGGTGTTCCAATAATGTCGAAACGAAATATAATAATTACATTACTCGTATTATCGACAATTTTATCTCTCTTAACAACTTTTTTGTCCTATTTTGGAATAACAAGATATTTCAGTTGTCATATAAATAATTGCAAGAATTTTATACAAAATTATAGTAAATTACCAAAAACTTCCGAAAGAAGAGTTGTTATTTCCTTTTCAGTAAATCCTAATAAATTGAATAAGTTAAAACCTTTCATTAATTCAATTCTTGATCAAACAGTAAAAGTAGATTTAATTGCTATGATAATTCCGGACGATGGCAGAGATATGAATTATGTTATACCAGACTATATTAAAGATTTTGCTGTCATATTCCATACAGGAAGAGGATACGGAAAAGGAACTAAATTAATTACTATGTTATTACGTGAAAAGGATTGTGATACTACAATTATTGCGTTGGATGAAAATATAGTGTATGGACAAGACTTTATTTATTCTTTAATTGAAGAGTCAAAAAAATATTCTGATTCAGTTTTGACTGATAAAAAAGGAACTTTTATGCTGTTTAAGCCTGAACATTTTGGTTGTGATGTAATTGATAGAGAAAATGATAGTCTTGATAATGATTGGTTTTTACAAAAAGCCTTCAAAAGCAAAATCTTTAAATATCGAGAAAATTATAAAATTATGTGATTATGTGATTATAATTTCTAAAAACTACACATGTAATAAATAATATACTACTGTACTCATTAAAACTAATACATATGCGTATTAGTTTAGATTATATTTTTGATAATAAAAATCCTATAAATTCCATCCTAAAATCCCCATCTTCGTCTCCAATATAATTTCCATCAGCACATTTTTCAACTGCTACTCTATAATCTAAAAGTTGGACTATTTCTTCTCCGTTGTCTGCAAAATTATCATTCAAGCAAGTGCAATATTCCATTATCAACTCCTTATTTTTAACTCTAAGAGAATCAAATATTAGCTTTGTTAAAATAACAACACTAGGATCATCTATTAATTCACCACATCCGTCCTTAAATTTTACAATTTCTTCTGCATAATCAAGTACTAATAGCCGATCTTTTAGAGGATAAGACATAAAATAGTCAGCATATCCCTCTGGACCTTTTACTATATGTTCTATAGTAAAGAATTTAACATTTTCCAGTAACCAATCTTTGGTAATAGGAAGAATATCTTCAAGTTTAGGTGTTGAAATTAATTTAGCACAGTTCTTTCCTGTAAGCTGAGCCATTCGTTTATTAAACACACCTGGTTTAGAATCCAATTCTGTTATAGAAAATGAATTCTTTGTTATTTCAGCTATAAGCATTGGGTTTTTTGTTATTTCTACTGCAGCAATCTCTCCAGCCTTTTTCTTAATTGGATCGTGAACTGATTTTATTAGATGAGCATTTTCATAATCAACAACTTGTTCTCCATCAAGAGATTTGTGATGAAACGCACCTTGTTTTGCATCAGTGCATACTATTTGAGATTTACCTGTTGTGTCTGTAAGAAGATGTTTGTGAACAACCTGTGCTACTCCTTTTTGACCTTGGTAGAAATCACTTTTAGTATATTTTTCAGCTATTGTGAATGCAACTCGAGCCTGAGATAAATCTAGAGGCGTTAAAGTAGCAATTATATTGTTTTGAATATTTTTAGTAGTTGTTTTTTGGTGTGTAGGTTTCTTGGCTATTTCCTCAATTGTTGTCTGTGCTCGTTCGGCAATGTTCTTATATATTTCTTGTTGTGTTTTCAACTTAATAATTTCTTCATTAAGAAATTCTTTTGTTTTTTTACATGTTGATTTGTGCCTGTTAAAACTTGCTGTTGAAAAATTTTTATTACAGTGTATACATGTTTCCAATGTTGATATAACATGTGCATTTTGAGATTCTTGTATCTTAATACAATACTTAGCTTGTGTTTGATGATTATGAAGTACATATTTATTTTTAAAATTCTTTTTACAATATTGACATTTTAATTCAGCAGAATTAGCCTTTAAAATTAAGTCTTCATTTTCTTTAGCTGTAGTCTCTTGTATTTTCAGACAATATTTGGTTTTCTTTTGATGCTGACGTAACATCTGAGTATTACCAAACATGTTCTTACAAAAATGACATTGTTCCATTTATTTTTCATTTTGTTCATTTGTTTTTAAATGATTTTATCATTTTTACACGATATAAAATCATGATTTTATCTGATTAAATCTAAAATGACATAAAATGACATAAATTTAACAATTTAATAAAAATAACTAATTTTTGTCATTTATTTTTCATTTTGTTCATTTGTTTTTAAATGAAAAATCATTTATCTATCAGGTAAATAGTCATTTTAGATTGTTAAATTTAAAAATGTCATAAATTACACAAAAATGACAAAAATTAGTCACTTTTCTCTGATTAAAGTGACTTTTTAGAAAAAATGAAAATATATATATATATCCATTTTAATTATAGGGTCGGGTTTTGAAAAATAAACTTTTTTTGCGGATTTCCTCCTCCGCCTTTCTAAAAAAGTTCGGAGGAGTAGGAAAAGATTTTTCCTTTTTTTATTTTCTAAATAATTTCAAAAATTCGTAGAAAATTTTCTTTGGATTTGGATTTTTTTCTCCTCCTCGCCTTTTTAGAATTTTTGTTTTAAAATTCATACTAATAGTATGAATTTTAAAAGAATACTTTTTGTGCATTTATAAATCAATAAATACTGTGTTAACACAACAATTTTCAATGTCTCCGTAATATGATTTGAAAGTTCTAGGTAATCCAGAAACATATTCATACTTATAAGAACGTCCTGTTATATTACACTTGAGATCCTGAGGTGATACTTTACCAATTAATTTAAGATAACAATCACGTACGAGATTAAAATCAACCATTGGTAGTATAACAACGCCTTCCCATTCCTTTCTTTTTCCACGAAGATCTACTTCAAATTGTTCAGGACACTGTTTCTTAAGAGGAGACTTTGAATCTGTCAAAAGACGACATAAAGGTTCAGGAATTAGATCAGCACTTTTGGGAGGCAGAACACATAGTAATTGCTGAAATGGCGTGCTTGGAATAGTTTTTACGTATTTAGGATGAGAGAATGATTTTACATGAGTAGAGAGCACAGATGCACATGGGGCATAATGATAACGAAAATTCCACTTCCAATTTGGAACTCCTCGTGTATAATACGATAATACCCATTGCATTCCTTCTAGATAATCATGACACAAAACTTTTTCTTCAGTAAGAGGAGGAAATGAGTAGCTGTAATATTCTTTTTTATATTTTTCAATGTCAACGTCCCATTTATCAGTATCACTATTTTGATATGCGCAACTTTCTAAAAGTGGATCTGGAAAAAAATCTTTCTTCTTGCTTAATTTTCCTTCTAAATTTTCCTTTTCATATATTCCAATCTTTTCTAAAAAAATACAAAGAGGAATTGGAAGAAATTCAACACGATCATCTTTTAAATGAGTGATATGTCCATATGTCATTCCTGTTTCCTTATAAACTTCTAGTATTAACTCTATTCCCCTCTCTATGATCTCTATAGATGGAATATGTGGAAGAAAATCATTACCTACCATGAAACAAAGAAATATAAAGTCATCTATCGATGTCCTTTCATTAAAAACAAATGCTCCTTCTCCTTGAGAGGTCCAACGTAAAATCGAAGCAAGTTCTTTTCTAATAGAACCTATATCAAGACAAAAAAAATCATTATGCAAATCATATGCATCTTCTCGTAGAATATAAAAGTTTGGTACATGAGTACCTAGAGCAAGCATTATAAGATCGGCGTCCATACCATTAATACAATATGTATCACCGATATCACCGTAATACCGGATATAGTTTATAATCTTATGCTCTCCTTCTCCAGGAGCCTTCTCATTCGAAAAAACAACTTCAATTCCACGCCAAGATTCATCCTCATTTATCCTCTTTCGAATATACCAGTCTATATATTTTGTAAGAAAATCCATAAATTTTGTTCCAGGTGTAATACAATTACTATTGAAAGGACATTTTCCATCTAAAGACTCTGCGGCACTGCGAAAGCGTCTCTGGCGTTGTTGATTTTGCTTGCTAAGAGGAGCTGGACCGTCTACGCACAATATTAATCGTTTATTTGGCTTAGATATTTTAAAAATATGTTCTATCGAACGACATACATCCTCAAACATTGCTACTTGTTTCTCTCTGCCATTGTTTCGTCTGTTATTGGTACGCAGGAGTCTTGGATTTGGCTTGTGATTACCATATTCATATATCTTTTGAGCAGAAGCATGAAAAATACCATTCATATCAATCATTAAATTATCAATGCTTACATTTATAGATTCAAGATCTTGTCCTCTTCCCATATTCTTCACATGCGATCTAAATTGACTTTTAAACCATTGGAAAAAATGTTTGATACCCATGATGTCTTTTTATTTATTCTTATAAATCTTGTCCTTAAGAATCAAATTTAAATTACGTGTTTTTCCGTAACACACAAATAAGTCACAAAAACTTTCTTCATATTCTAAGTATATGAAGAAATGATATATTTATTTCTTTGATAAAAGTCTTTTAGGCTTGACAGGAGGCACATCTTCATCCGATTCTACATCTGAATCGAATACAACAGAACTTTTTGCGCCATCTATATTATGATATTTGCAAAGTCTCTCAACCATCTTTGTAAGAGCATCAATCTTTGCTTCGAGTCGAGACGTATTGTCACGATTGGAATTAAAATTCTCAGACGAACTCTGAGATTTTTCGAATCCACCTGATTGGGGTGCACGTTCTACCGTCTTACACCCTTTCTCAATCCATTCGGTAATCTCCTTGCGCTTTTCACCCCAAAAAAGCCACGCACCAAATTTATCTCCAGATTGTTTATCTGTTAGACTACTATTCCATTTGCCGCCAAGAGCAAGAAGTGAATCCTTGTGTTGTTTCGTTTCGCCGCGAACAACAAATGATTTGGGTGAATATTCTTCAATGTAAACGATATGTGACATTATTTCTAATTTTGTTAGAAAATTCTCGATAAATAATTCAATTTTATTTTTTATTAAAAAAACGATCTTCGCTTGATGGCAGCTTTTGTTCTAAAATTTTCTTTAATTCTGAAGTCCTCTTAATAAAAGCGTTTCTGCTAATACTACTATCCTGAAATTTTGTAATTTGTTCATTAACCTTTTGAATATAGTCAAACTTATCTTTATAGGCATTGTCACCAGAATATCCATCCTTTATATCTATAAAAGTGAAATTGAGACGATCGAATATCTCATTCGCAATTTTATTTGCATCAGCAACTATAACTGCGATTTTAGAGGAAGCGGCCTTAACAGCTGCAACTTCCTTTGGAGCAACAGCTGTTAAGGAAACTTCCTTATCTTTAAGAGACGATATGTCAATTCCTAAGTTTTCCATATATTCTAAAGTCCTTTGAATAAAAGCTGCACTTCTAACATAATCAGGACCCTCATTCTGAAATTTATTAATTTGTTCATTAACCTTTTGAATATAATTCATCTTGGCATTTTCTAAATTTTGTTTTTCTGTGATCATTATATTATTTTTACTTTGTTTCTCACTTAATCTGAAACTACATCTGTCCCCAAATCTAGCTGCCATAAAATTGTTTGTACAATTTGTGTAATCATCACTAGCTTCATTAAAATTTTTAATAGCGATATTATATATATTATTAGCTGGCTCGACGACATCACTGTATATTTGATCAGCAAGAGTAAAGACAACATTGACCTTGTCAACAAGAGCGGCAGTGGCATTTGCAATTTCGTTAGCAACGGCCTTAGCAGATGCAACTTCCTCGGGAGCAAAAATTTTATTTTTAATATCTACAGTTTCAAGATAATCCTTTGCGTCCATAAAATCGATTTCTAAAGTTTTCATATTTTCTAAATTCCTTTGAATAAAAGCTGTACTGCTAACAAAATCAGGACCCTCATTCTGAAATTTATTAATTTGTTCATTAACCTTTTGAATATAATTCCTCTTGGCATTTTCTAAATTTTGTCTTTCTTCATTCATTATATTATATTTGGCTGATTTTTGTTCATGCATGTACAAACATGCATCTGGTCGAGGTACACATATTATATTGTGTCTATTGAATCTATCTTCAGCTATTTTATAATTATTCATAGCGGTTGCGAAATTATTATAACCGGTCTTTAAAACATTGCACATTTGATCCGCGAGAGTATTGGCATCATTAACCTTTGTAACAATAGGAGTGAGAGTATTGGCACCATTAACCTTTGTAACAATAGGAGTGAGAGTATTGGCATCATTAACCTTTGTAACAATAGGAGTGAGAGTATTGGCATCATTAACCTTTGTAACAATAGGAGTGAGAGTATTGGCATCATTAACCTTTGTAACAATAGGAGCTTTTTCTAAGTCTTTACTAGTGCACATTTCATACATATCTTTTATAACAGAAGTGATTATAGAACCATCTTTATCTCTTGGTATTTTTGTAGGATTTTTATATATGTCTTTAATCTTATTTAGAATACAGGTTGGTAAGTTTACATCACCCGTTTTGCCATGTTTAGTAAGTGTTTCTTTAATTATTAGTGTATATTCTGTATCATCGTCAGGTTTCCATATTGAAAGGCAATTCATAATAATTATTTGATTAAAAGTTTTAAGATAGTCTCCCTTTAATTTTAACTTTAATTTTTCATATTCTTCTGAACTTTTAAATATATCTTCAATTGTATGTACAATACAGTTTATTTCTTTGTCAGCATTATCTTTTTTACCTATCATGTCTTCAAACGTAATACTAATATCTTGTCTTAACTTAGTTTCGTCTGGCCAATAATTAATAAATTTTCTTAAATCACTTTTTCTACATTTCTTCTTACTTTCTTCTAATAAAGGTACGGTTATATCATCTAAATTAGTTATTTGTGAACTAATATCTTCTGTAACACATGATATCAAGCCTTTTGTATAAAGGATAGGAACATCGGTTGTTGATATATCGGTTAATATTATTCTAAATTTTAACATTATAATACTATCTTCATCCCATTGTATTTTAGATCCTTGAGGTACTAGGTTAAAATTGCATTCGCCTGTGATTCGAAATATCAATTCTTTAGTTTCCTTTTCATTAGTTCGGAATAATTTTATCATATCTCTTGGATTTTCAAATTTGCGTTTTAACTTATCTATTATACAGTCTAATTGATCCGAATTAGGTGATTTTGGATTAATTTGGTTCGAATTAATAGGTTCATAGGATTCTATTGTAAGCATTCTTTCAAACATTCCTTTAAACTTTTTGATTACGCTAGGTGACCATACTGGAGGACCTGGATCGGAATCGGGATAGCGTTCTGGGTCTTCTTTCGTTTTCTTCATACTTTCCTTACAATCTGTTATAAGTTGTTTTACTCTAGAATCAAAATTACTATCGCCAATAAGTTTAGGATCATTATATTTTAGAGTAAATGTATGTGTTACACAGTCTAGTAAGTCTGGAATGTTCGGAGAAATTGAAAATTCGTTTGTGAAAATCTCTGCATTTTCTAATTTTATTTTATCTTTTAGTTTGTCATAACTGTCAGGAGTCCATTTCGTCGTCTCCTCCTCTGATTTTGTCGTCTCCTCTGATTTTTTATTACAAAAACGTTTTGCTATTAAATATCCACCAAAAATTAATAAACATATTGAACTTATAATACATATTACAAACAACACTGTTTGTATATTAAACCCTAATGTGAATTCAGTCATTTATTTATATCAAGAAATTTATAAAATAGTATTTAAAAATTAATTATTTCCAAATTTATAGATAAATTGAATCCTATATACATAGAAAATGGCTAAATGTGTGTTGTGTAAAAATAAAATACATAGTTTAATGACAAGTGTCCACACTTGTAGGTGCAAAAATATTTACTGTCATGCGCATATGCATAATCACGATTGTACTTTTGATTATGGTTTGAAATGGAAACAAACTGCCGATAAAATAATGCCAAAAGTAGAAAAGGAAAAGGTTGAAAAGTTATGATCTTTTCTTCTTAAAAAATACTGACATATTTCTACTTGGCCACCAGCGACGCCATGTAAAATGTAAATTATCTTTGGGTTTTTCTCCTTCTTCACATAAATTATCAATTCTTGTTTCAACACGTTTAAGAGATAATTTGACCCTTGCCATAGATTCTTCTGTATCCTTATATATTTTATCAAGCTTGGTATGTGTCTTATCATTTTGAATAATTATTTTTACCATTAACGCATCTGTTCTTTGTTCTGCGACAGATTGTTTTCGTAGTATCTCTTCAATAGTTTTTTCAAGTCTAAGTATTCTGTCTTCACCTTCACTTTCGCTTACTAAAGCATCTGTTATTATTTTATTTGCTTTGGTATAAGCGGTAGGTGATATCCAAATAGCCAAATCTAAAAAAAGAATAGGATGTAAATATGTTCCACGTATTTCCTTTACTCCCTCTTTCACCTTTATATATAGGTCAGATGAAAAATTACGTACGTTGCTCATGTAATATGTCGCCAGAATCTTATATCTGCTATTATTTATATAATTAACGAAGTTCTTTGATTTATCCTTATATGCAGAACAAAATTTTGTTCCATTAATATATCCATTTGTCGTGTCCATAATACATTCCAAACCTAAATATTTGGCTTTGTAGTATCTGTCTGTAATTTTCTCATATGCAAGTTTAGTAATGTAGTTGTGTGTCATTTGACTTTTATTGAGAAAAGAAATCAAAGTAAAAATTCAAAATTAAATATCAATTTGATTGTATATTTTGTACAATCAAATCTCTTATACTACTGAAATTAACAACTATTTAATGCTTTATATATATCATCCTTGCAATGATTTTCCATATGACTAATTATTACATCTGTATTTTCTAAGGTAAATTTTAAATTCATGTCAAACAGTTGATCTTTTCTGAAATAATTATTGTTTACCCAAAATTCATTTATGCAAAATCTTATATCAAATGTAAATCCATTCTTAATTAAAATTTCTCTGCATTTGTTATCCTTTGTCTGAGAATGACCATCCAATTCTATCACTACTACATATATTGGAATGCTAAAATCTAATGTTTCCAACACTACTTGTTCTCCACCCTCTACGTCGATTGATAATAAATCAATATATTTTATATTGGCGTTCGAAAGTATATTTTTAAATAAATCACCTTTGACATAATATTCAGGTGAATTATTGTGATGAATGTTCCTAAAATTTTCATGCATACTTTCAACCAATCCTGCAGTTGCATGTCCTCCAATAAATTTAACATCTCCTTGCGTGTAACTAACTGCAACATTTGCACATATACACTTTGGACGATTGCGAGTCATCGACTCAAAGTGTTGTGTTGGTTCAATTAAAAGCCCTGAAAATGATAAAGTATCTTCAAAAAATTTTGTATTTGAATACGTAATTCCGTCCAAACCTCCCAATTCAACAAAAATACCGTCGTTAGCTACTTTGTTAATAAACTTTTTATATACATACATATCTTCTCCTTGCTGTGAGTAAAATGTAAGCATTTATTATCTCAGATAGTCTTTTTTAAACTAAGATATCAAAAACATAGATGTCTCTTTTACTCTTCGTCTTCTTGGAACGCAGGTATCTCATAATCGTCATCGTCTTCTTTCCCAATAATTATTGGACTTTTTTCTATAACTTGGTGCATCACATTTGCGGGAATAGTCTTAACAGGTAGCTGTTTAGAATAGATCTTTTCATTTATACCCTTTGGTAGTTTTGTAATATCAATACTCATTTTTATCATACCAGTTCCGATCGAAGCACGCTTTCCACATATAATAGAAGCAGAAACACCTTCTGTCGGTTCTTTATCACCCTCAGCTGCAGCATTCAAAAAATTATCCATTGTCTCCTCAAAAGAAGCTTTACCCATAGGTCCAGACTCCTCTTTCTTCATTGTATACCTTGTAATTGAAGAAATCGTACCATTATGAGTCATTCGATCAACCAAAATCATTGCGTGACAAGTATTGATACCCTCCATAATACTCATAAATTCTTCAATTAAAAACTGACGTGCTGCTTCAATATCTAGTACATCGTATATGTCCCACACATTATTTGAAACAGTACGAGTGTAGTCTACGTCTGGATGAGCTAAAAGTCTCTTAAATGACGAATATTGCTTTGAAATTGTATTGCTACAAAAACCATTTGTTTCTACTATCCATTCTGAACCCTCCTTAAGATAAAAAACTTCAGATATTGCTGGTATACCACAAATATAAATTTGCTCTAAAGTTGCCTGCACTACTTCCTCAAGATATATTAGAACTGCATTGTCTTGATCAACAAACAGAAGCCTAGCCTCCGGTAGACGAATATTCTTAGTATCTACAAAGACATCAAGCTGACCTTCTGCTGGTGGAGAAAAGACGCAATACAAATCGGAATACTCTTCATGAATATGATCTGCTATATGTTGCATTGTAAGCTTGAACTCAAATAATTTCTTCATGTCTAGCTTGAAAGTGATACAATGTTCGTAGGATGAAAACTCATCTGAAAACAAAATTTTGTGAGCTTCATACCAAGGTTCGCTTTCTTTATTTAATTCTACCTTTATCGATTTTGATATATCAGCCATAGTCATTCCAACGATGCTTGAACCGACTGTGTTACGCATCTCCTGAATCGAATCATTTCCTCTTTGAAAAAAGATTTTGTGATTTACAATACGAGGGTTCTTCGTAGCGTTTAATAATTCCTGAAAACGAGGAACTCCGGCCGTCATTGTCTTCTCGGATTGCCCGGCTCGATGGAAAGTATTAAGGGTCGTCTGTGTCTGTTTTTCTCCTATACTCTGTGCAGAAATCACACCAACGCTATCTCCTGGATCAATAAGACATGAATAATAAGATTTTTCAATCTCGTCTTTCAAAGCTGGAATAATTTCTGGATATATTTTTTGCTTTCTTAATTGTACGCGAAGTTTTTCTTTCTGTATGTTTGTTATACTCAAAGCTGTATCAACTGGGATACCTTTTTGTGGTTGAATAAAAGCTATGATATTCTCAATTTCTTCATTTGTAAGCAATCTAGTCATATTTCTAATTATTTTTATATAAAATATGTAAAAAAATCAATTTTAAATTGAAAACAAAAATTATATAAAAATTTCTATGTTTTATTATATATAAATTGTTTATAATATATAAAAATGTTAAAATATATAAATCCAGAATTAATATATCTTAATTTTTTAAACAAATGGATTACTGTAGATCCTGAAAAGATTCATTTTGTTGAGTTTGCATTTCCAAATATACCAGATGATTGCTTTGGAACATTTCTTATTAAAGATAAGAATGGTAATAAAGGTATTGCTTTATTATCAAGTAAAATAATAAAAGAAATGAATGCTAGAAAAATGTTGAATGGTAGTGACGAATTTTCTCCTCTACATTCGAAATCTTTTCAACGTTATCAAGATAAGATGATGAAACGTTACATTAAGAATATTTCAAAAGGAAAGACTGTATTTTTAAAGAGTGTTTGTCCAGATGCCCCATTATGTATTGCTTTTGGAAAAGAAAAACAAAAAATAATGAAACATTTTAATGGCTTTAAGGATTTTACATACGCTTCATCGGTAACGAGTATTGGTAGAAAAACTAAGAATGGTTTCGCCAGATTAATTAAATATGAACGCGATGGTTATGAAGCAAGTGCGGTCTTAAAATCAACATATAAAGAAGATTCTGATAATCTGTTGTTTGAATATTTAGTTGGTCAATATATAAATAAACAATGCTTTATTTTTCCTTGCTTTATTGAAACATATGAATGGTATGAATACAATACAGAAGAAGACTGGGAAAATATGAAAAATAATACAACATTAGATAAGGAAATATTAAAATCGCTTGTAATTGGAAAAGTTGCTTTACAAGATTACATATCCTTACAAGGTTTACTATCTTGCTTTGAAAACAAAAAAGATCTGTCGAGTAAAAGACAATGCACAGAAATAGAATCTCTCATTAAATTAGGCTGTGCAAAATCAAAGTATTTATCAATATTGATACAACATATTAAATATCCATCAAATATAGAAATGATGATGCACTACATACCTGATTTTGTCAAGAATGATCTATTAAATGTATTATATCAGGTATATATGCCATTAGCAACTTTATTCGATACATTTACTCATTATGATTTACACTCTGGTAATTTGATAATATATGAACCAGATGAAGACAAATATATTGATTATAAATACGTAATGAAAGACGGAAGTCTTGTAAAATTTAAATCTAGATATATGGTCAAGATTATTGATTATGGACGTTGTTTTTTTGATGATAAGTCTAATAAAGAAATAACAGGATCGTCAAAATCTATATATAAAACTATATGTGAAAATATTGAAGAATGTAACGGAGGTGGTAAGTTAAATCTTCCTCAAACATATTGCGGAGAAGATCAAGGTTTTTCAAATTTTGATACAAGTCGAAATGGAATTGGTTACAATATTAATTCATCTGTTAGTAATATGACTCACGATTTACTCTTATTATATAGAGTAAAAAAAGAGTTAAAAGATGAGCTACCAGACAAACGAGTAGATCCTTTATTGCAGAGTATCTTTGATAGATTAGAGTATGGAGATGAACTACAACTTGAAGCTGAACAAATTAGAACTGGTAAAAAGATATATGAGCATGGTTCGGAAGAAAAACCTACTACAGGAAAATTAATAGATGGTATACCAGACAAAATAAATAATGTAATTGATGCACATAATGCATTAAAAACACAAGTATTGAAGAATAAGGAAGCAAACGATGCTCTTTACGAAACAATGACTTCTTTAGGAGAATTAACCATTTATGAATCTGGAAAAGCTATGGAATTTAAACCAAAAATTAGAGGTCTCGCATAAAATATGTATGTAACATTTTGTATTTCAATTTTTAATAAATTAGAATATAACTCTATTTTTTATTCTTGCTAATGAAGAAATGTCAAAAATATACTGTTTACGCATAAAAAACCCTGATGAAATAGAAATTAGTATAGAAGATTTAAATGAATTGACTGAATTTGTCAGAAACCTATACATACAAAAAAGTGACGATCCATCAAAAATATCTTTTCTATCATATTATTCAAAAGCAGATGATAGTATATGTATAAGAATTAAAGGCAGAGGAAAGGAAAATTTTGAAAATATCAAAAAAATAAACTCAATTCTCAAAGATACAGATTTAGAGTGGAAAGATAACATTTCTTTAACAAAACCATATGAATTTAATGCTACACAAGTTCTTTCTTTTGATGTAACTTCTGGAAGAAAATGGGATACTATTGTACAACAAGGACCTTACTTTACTGAAATTATGGAACCTTATAAACCCTTAGGTGCTAGTTTATTCCTCAGAAAAAAAGAATATAAATTAAAGCCTGAAGAAGAAAAGGTTGCTGGCTTTTATGCTAAACGCAAAATAACAGAAGAGAAAGATAATATCACCATAACATACACAAGACCAATCAAGGGTGAAACAAAGGATCAAAAAGATGCACGAGAACTCTTTAACGAAAATTTCTGGAACGATTTTCAAACTTATCTCAGTGCTGCCGCAAAAAAAATCTTTAAAACAAAACAAGATTTTTTAGATATTGATTGGTCAGATCTCATACAAAAGATCCGTGAGAATAAACAAAAAGATGATAAAGATACAAAAGATAGAAAGAATGCTGAAAAGGTCGCTCGTTATGGATACGTAACATTAAACGGTGTTCCATTTCAAAAACTATCAAACTTTTCTGTTGAGCTATCTGGAATTTTTACAGGCCGTGGTGCTAACAAACTAATAGGTCATATAAAGGAACAAGTTTTGCCAAAAGATGTTACTCTCAATCTAGGAGAAACCGATCCTGTACCATTACCTCCTGATGGACACGAAAAATGGGGTGGTATTGTGCATCATCATAATTTGGAATGGGTTGCTACATGGAAAGATAAAATAACTGGTCGTAACAAATATATTTGGTTCTCTCCGGAAGGTGCTTTTAAGGCGCAATCAGATATTATAAAATATGAAAAAGCCAGAAAATTACATAGACAACTTGACAAGATTAGAACTAAATATATGAGTGACGCTAAATCATCTGATAAAACATTACAGCAGCTTGGGACAGTTCTTTATTTGATTGATCATTTTGGCATTCGTGTTGGAAATGAGAAAGATGAAGATGAAGCAGAAACGGTGGGTGCTACTACACTTCTTTTTGAGAATGTAGATTTAGATTATACAAATAAACGTGTAATTTTTAACTTTCTTGGAAAGGATAGTGTTCCATACCAGAAAGAACTAGAGGTAGATCCTATTATTTTTAACAATTTTCAACGTCTGTTAAAAGGTAAGACGAATGATAACAATAAAAAACAAATATTTCAAATTTCAAGTGAAGATATAAACAAATATCTTAAACAGTTTGATCACGATTTTTCAGCAAAGGTTTTTCGCACCAGATTGGCTAACGATATTATGTATCATGCTTTGCAAAAAGTTGAGATACCGGATAATCCTACTAATAGAGATATTAAATTTAATTTTGCTAAAGCAAATGTGGAAGTAGCTAAGGTGCTTAATCATTCTAGATCTCCATCTATAAAAGCACTCGAGAATTTAGAGAAGCTTAAAACTGAATTGGAAGCATCAACAAGTAAAAAAGATGTAAAAAAGATTGCAACATTAACACAAACTATTGAATCTAAGGAAAATGGTTTGTCTGTTGCGATAAATACATCTCTTGCCAATTATATCGATCCACGTCTTGTTATATCTTGGACAAAAACAAATCAAGTATTGCCAACCGTTATTTACACTGCAACATTATTTAATAAATTCAAATGGGCTGTTGAAAGAACTGAAGAAGGTTGGGATTGGGAAAAATCACCTTTAGAAGATATAAACGAAGAAGATAAAAAGAAGACAGCGCAAGCACCTCCAAGTGCTGGAAAAAGTGCAAAGAAAACACAATTGGTAAGGGCACCACCTCCAAGTGCTGGAAAAAGTGCAAAGAAAACACAATTGGTAAGGGCACCACCTCCAAGTGCTGGAAAAAGTACAACAAGGGCACCTCCAAGTGCTGAAAAAAGTACCGAGAGAACACCACCAAAAGATCCGTTTTTTGGAGAATTAAGATCTGATAGAATAGAAGATTATGAACTGTTGATACAACTATGTAAAGAATTCGACAGACATAAATCAAATATTTATCGAGTAAAACTTGATGTATTGGATTGGATTTATCCTTTCTGTAAAGAAGCTGTAGAAAGAGGAGTTAATATAGAAGCAACAAAGTTTATAGTTGATTATTATGAAAAACATAATCTATTAAAAAGACCAGAAGATGATACTCCTGTTGCCGAGGATGTAAGAAAACCAGATCCTGAGTCGTCAGATGACGAGGATGCACCTCCAATCTCACCTTCTCAAAAGAAGAAAATTCAAACAGCAAAGATTCAAAAAGCACCTCGTACATATTACAAAGTTCCTAGTGATGATGTTGATTTCATATTTCTTAATACTCATAATAATGAGGGTATTTTAAGAAAATATTGTAAAAAATACACAATTCCTATTAAACCTGAACACAATATCGATCAAATTAAGTTGGCTATTATAAAATTTTACAAGGATAACCCTAAAAAACCAATTATGTGGGATTGAATGTTATAATTAAACCTAAAATGGTTTAATTATATTAACTTTTTTACATTGTTCTTAATCTCTTCTACATTAACACCTGTTAGAATCATATTAGTTTGAAAAATACCATTTTTGTAAAAATGGAAAGTTGGTACAACTTCTGGGTCCGCCGGAGAGTTTCTAAGCTCAAGATCAACATCTTCTTTAGCAAAAAAAACAACCCCCTTCATCTCATCATCTTTGTAAAAATCGTTAGCGATTTTGTTGAATCCATTTGCAAACGTTTTACACGGTCCACACCATTTAGCGTGATAATAAATCACAACAACTTTATTGTTTTTAATAATAAAATTTCGTTCGTCAAGACTTTTTATACATAGGACTTCAGGATACATAATTTCTTTATCTTTAACTGATAGTGTTGCATATGTCGCGTATCGCGCCATTTTATTTCTAAGAAAATCAAATCTTTATGTTATTTTACTAAATAATAAATTTTACTTTGTCTTAATATAGTTTCCAAGAGAAGATACAACCGAATTTATTTTGCGGCGAGGCGTGCATGAATAGAGAATTTTTTTAGCAGTACCTTTTTTATGCCATATTTTATATTCTTTTTCTGTTGTTTCGTGAATAACAAGAACTCCGTCCTTTTGTGTTTCAAAAAGAATCACTGGCTCTCCAAGATTTGAAGGACGTTCCCCGTAACAATAAATACTCTTCCAAATATACCCTTTATTATTTGGCATATTTTTAAGTTTTTTGAGCATATATGCTGGAATAGTTTCCCTTGTTTTAACAAAATATTGCCAACTTTTTTCAATATCTCTCTTATTATTATCAGACCTTAATTTATGAAAAACAAGACTTTTTTGTTTAGCAACGGGTAATTTTTTCTGTTTTTTTGGATTTTCAATTCCAATAAATTCATTATCAAATTCTCCTCTTTTAACACCATCTAATCTTTTCTCTAGAGAAGAAATCTCAGTCTCTCGTAGTAAATTTTTAACTTTCCTATTCTCAATCTGTTCAGAAGACCATTCTCCAGTGAACTTTCGCATCCTTTCAATAGCAGACTCATCGTTTTGAATATATATTTTTTCTTGTCTTATTTGACTGTTTATTCTGATCAATTCTCCTCTCCTTTTGTCAATAACACTGGTCATCTTTATAATCATTATCCTTGACTTTAGCTTATTTTAAACTTAAGTAAAATTGAAAAAATAATAGCCATTATTTTACTCTTTATATTTTTAAAGACACACTTCCAGACAAGATAAATTATAACTCATACTAAATCAAATATTATTATTACATAAAATTTGTATTTCGAATGTTATTTTAATATTCTTTGTAATATTAAAATTGTTAACTAACATTTTTCAGGCCTTAGCTTTTAACTTTCTATTTTTTATTTCCAACTCATGGAGTTTTCGTTGAAGTTCGTTTACCTTCTCAAATAAGTCATCATGATTATTTTCAGTTTTTTTATACGATTTGTTTTTTATGGGAGTATCTGGACTCGGAAAATCATCAGAACTTTCAGATCTCGATGTAGATGATGAATAAGATCCACTATCAGAATTAGAATGACCGTATAGTTTTCGAAAATCAACAGGCTTTTTAGAAAAAGAACGAAAGTAAGCTAATGGATCTTCGGATTCCATAGTCATTGCGTGTTCTGCAATATTTTTTATTTCTTTATTAACCTTATTTTTACGTTTTTCATTCTCTCTTTTTCTAGCTTCCTCCTTTTCTCTAGCTTTCTTCTCTTCTTTTTCTCTTTCGCGAGCTTCCTCCTTTTCTCTAGCTTTCTTCTCTTCTTTTTCTCTTTCGCGAGCTTCCTCCTTTTCTCTAGCTTTCTTCTCTTCTTTTTCTCTTTCGCGAGCTTCTTCATTTTCTCTCGCTTTTTTCTCTTCTTTCTCTCTTTCGCGAGCTTCCTTCTTTTCTCTAGCTTTCTTCTCTTCTTTTTCTCGAGCTCTTTTCTCTTCCTTTTCTCGTTCAAAAGCTTCCTCTTTTTCTCGAGCTCTTTTCTCTTCCTTTTCTCGTTCAAAAGCTTCCTCTTTTTCTCGAACTTCTTTTTCTCGAGTTCTTTTATCTTCTTCCTCACTATCTTCTTCATCACTATCTTCCTTCTTTCTATCTATTTTATCTTCTTCCTCACTATCTTCCTTCTTTCTATCTATTTTATCTTCTTCCTCACTATCTTCCTCACTATCTTCTTTATTTCTAGATTTCTTCTCTCTTGCTCTTTTATCTTTCTTCTCTTCCTCACTGTCTTCTTCATTTTCTTGTGTATCACAATCATATAAGTCTTTTTTATCTAAATCACAAGGATCATTAAGAGATTTGATTAGATCTTCAAGTATATTTCTTTTTTCTATAGGAATTATCCAACCTTCTCCTCCATGCATGCGCGGGTTCCATCGACCTCCAATTTTTTTAACAAGATCATTATAAAGGGTTCGATCTCCTCTTACAGCAAGACGGGTCTTATTATATACCTCAAATCTTAGTTTATCAGACATTTTGTATAAAAAGTCTCTTTCTCTTAAGTAGTTTTTATTTTCTAACTCATGTATAGTCTCAATCTTGTTAGAGAAGTATGGAATATAATTAAAAATATAATTTTTCAACAACTGAATAATCTAAATTAGAACTAAATGTTTTGTTATTTGAAATTACAAATTAACAGGAAGCATTATAAATCAAAAAATTACAATTGATTTAATAGATTAAAAACAATATTGAAACATAAAAAGAATTATGAAGATCAGAATGAAAGATTTTTTATGTTATTCGGACTCGACTTTTGATTTTGGAGAGAGTGGAGTTGCATTATTATCTGGACCATCTGGTGCCGGTAAGACTTCTATACTTAGAGGAATATTTTTCGCTCTGTTTGGTGAAGGTAATAAACTTCAGGCGTGCGGATCTACTTCTTGTCGTGTCGAACTCGAGTTTGATGGTGTCAAGATAATCAGAACCAAAAGACCTAATAGACTTGTAGTAAATGACGTATTTGAAGACGAGTCTGGACAGAATTTTATTGACAAAATGTTTGGAGAAACTTTTAAAATAAGTGGTTATATTCAACAGAATAATTTAAATAGTTTTATTCTTATGTCTCCAATTGACAAGTTAGCTTTTTTAGAAAAATTTGCATTTCGTGATGTTGATTTGGCTAAGATTAAGGCAAGATGCAAAGCATATATTACACAGACGTCTGATGCATTAGTAGCAGTTGGTTCACAATTAGACATGGCTAGAAAAGTTTTAGAAAAAATAGAACTACCAGAAGAGAAAATCTTTCCATTAAAATGTAAGAAATCTGAAAGAGAAAAGTCTATCAAAAATGAAAATATTAAGTTGAAAAACTGTCATACTTTAATAAACAGATCTGCTCGTAATGCAAAGATTATACGCGAAGAAATTTCAGACACTAGAGTATTGGAAGCAACTTTGAAAGCAAGAACAGAAGCTCTTTTGAATCTAGAAAAAACTCTTTTAGTTCTTGACGAGGAGATTACAAAATCAGTATACATAGGAGATGATGCCTTGAAATCACTTGAATCATCTTTAACAGATGTCATTGCGATGCGTGATATCAAAATTCTTGAAAAACAAATACAAACAGATTTTGAAAAACTCAAGAAAATGAAAGAAGATGAAGAGACTATAATGAATAAAAGATTAGAAGAGTGTATAAAAACAGAATGGAAAGAATACAGTAAAGAAGACCTCGCTTCAAGTATAGAAGACATGAAAAAATGTCTAATTGATGTGACAAAAATTCAAGCTCTTAAAGATGATATAAAGAACCTTTCTTGTGTATGTTTGGAAAAGCATGAAACAAACAAAAAGGAATTAGAAACTATGGAAACAGAATTAGAAAAAGCACAATCTTTATATGACAAGCTTATTGCTCAACAATCTTCTTATTCATGCCCATCGTGTTCTGTAAAACTTAGATTAGTAAACGAAGAACTAATTATGACATCTGTTGAAGTCATAGAAGCGGATTTGGATGCATTAAAAGATGAAATAATTAAATTAAAGAAAAATATATCGAGACTTCAAAAAATTGTTCGTGATGAAGAGAATAAAATAGATAGAAAAATTACAAACGAGTCTGAAATAGATAAAATTGCATCTACATATGAGGAACTTCCATCTTTAGAAGAGGTGAGAGGAGATTTAGAATATTTGCGTAATTATCAAGCAATACAAACAGAATTGGAAAAGAAAAAAAAGAATTTAGAAAAGGATATTAAAGAAGGTAATTTCTCATCTTCGTATTTTACATTTAAAAAGGGTGTTGAGAAGATGGATATTAAACTAAACTCTCTTCGCGAAAAAATTGGCAATAATATGCCAGATACTGATGAGGAAGAACTAAGAGAACTTATCAATAATCAAAAACAAAAGCGAGATATTATGTGTTCCGCAAAAAAGAAACGAGAAGAAACATCTAATGATATTACAAATTGTAAAAAAGTTTTGGAAAATGCATCAGAAAAACATATAAAAGATTATGGAAACGTGAAAGATTTAAAGGAACTAGAAAGAAACGTATTAATAGAAGAGGATAAACTTCGGGAACTTGAGATTAAAAAGAAAAAGCACGAAGAAAATTTAAAAGGTGTAGAAGAATGGGAGAAATATCAGTCTTCTTTAGAAAATTACAGAAATTGGGAAGTTAAAATAGAAGAGTTAGAAGCGGAAGAAAAAGTAGCTGTAAAAGAACATGCATCTGCTACAAAATTGAAGGATAAAATACTTGAAGCAGAGAGTATGGCTATGATTAATATTATAGATAGTATTAATGCTCACGCTCGGGTTTATCTTGATTGTTTTTTTCCTGTAGATCCAATTTCAGTGAATTTACAGACTTTCAAAGAGACTAAAAAGAGTACAAAACCTCAAATCAATATAGAAATTGAATACAAGGGAATGGAATCGGATCTTAATATGCTCAGTGGAGGTGAACTTTCTCGTGTAGTTTTGGCATATACAATGGCTTTAGCTGAAATGTTTAATACACCCCTTTTACTTTTGGATGAGTGTACTGCTAGTTTGGATCAAGAATTATCAGAGATTGTTTTTAGTGCGATTAAGGAGAATTTTAATGGCAAAATGACTCTACTTATTGCACACCAAGTCGTTACTGGCTCTTTTGATAAGATAATACGCTTAGATTTGAATGCTAAGAACTAAGAAATATTTTTAATTATTTGAAAATAATTAAAAATATTTAAAAATAGTATATTATAAATGAGTAGTGATGAGTCGTCTTACAAACAGTATCTGGAGGAAGATAATTTGATAGATAGTTTTGGCAATCATCTTTTGTACTTAAAAAATAACAGAGAAATGGATTCCAAAGAAATGGAGTCCGAAGAAATAGAGAAGCAGAAAAAATATTGTAACACTGTTATCAATTCTTGTAAAAAAATTTTTATTGAAAAAAAATTAAAGGAAAAAGAAGAGGAGACTCCTACATCAAAGTTCAAAAAAGAAGATGTGTTTGTGAATTTTGTAAAGAGTATAAACTCGAATAGTGATACAAAAGTAATAATTTCTGGTATATTGGTTTTTTTGGTATCATTGGTGTTGTTAATCTGTATTCTAGCATTTTTTAGTGTTTAAAAGCAAAAACGTCTCAATAAACTATATTTAATTATTTTCAAAAATAATTAAATATAGTTTTGATATAAATGAGCAAGGAACGCACGGATGATAATACTTTAAAAGAAAAATATAAACCAACTAATACTAAAACAACTACTAAGGTAAATAAAGGAGGAATGGTTGGATTATCTTTATCATCTTTAGTAATAATTATTTTAGCATATTTTGCGTATAAATATTTTACAACAAAAAAATCAAAGGATATATGAGTATTTTTAGATTTTTTAATCTAAAAATCGTAATACGTATAAAATCATTCTTATTTTACTATTCTGTAATTAATGTATCCATCAGGACGTGTAATACGTATTACGTCTCCTTTAGAATAATCATAGAAACGTGAGATTGCTCGATCTACTCGAAGGACTCCAAATTTCAGACCAAATGTTTTCTTGAACTCAATAGCTTGCTCGTCTTTTAATTTTTCAAAGATAGGCTGAAGTCTGTGCTTTGTAATATTAATCTGCAAATCCTCTTCTGCAAAAAGTTCTATTTTCATATCGTCACACTGTTCAAGAGTGCTCTTAGTTGCTGGAGTAACTTTATCTTTATAAACAACTATAGAATGAACTACACCTGCTTCATTCATGACAGATAACACTTCTTTCATACTTTTTGTATCAAAACTTGGAGATTCGTTAAAAAATACTATTATTTGAGTCCCATCAGGCTTTATCGCCATAATATTATCTGTATCAACGATAGTATATCCTCGTTGCTCAAGCATTTCTAAAATAGTATTTTTTATGCGTTCAGTTGTCATCTTTTGATTTAAGAAGATTTTTATTCATTTTTTTCAATTTTAATTATTGAATATATTAGTAAAACATAAGTGGTTTAAACTTTTAAACTATTTTTTTGAATTTTAGAAAAATATTGCATAATAATAAAATGGCTTGTGGACGAAAAACGGAAGAATATTCTCCTGTCCGAAAATCTAGAAAGAAGTGTAAGAAAAGTCAAATTCGTAACCGTAAATCCGGTTATTGTCGCAAACGAAAGTGTGGTAGCGGAAGGACCCGTGACCTTGTTAGCGGTCTTTGCCGTAATAAGAAGAGTCGTAGAACGCGTAGTCGTAAGTCTCCAAAACGTAAGTCGCGTAGCGTTAAGTCTAGTAGTCGAAAGTCGTCAACTAGGAAGTCCCCATGTCCTACCGGAATGATTCGTAACAAATCAAACGGTAGGTGTCGTGTAAAGTGTGTACCCGGAAAGACTACTCGTATTGGTTCAAGGTCCGGTCGTTGCCGAAAGATTAAATCAAGCACTCGTAAGTCAAGCACTCGTAAGTCAAGCACTCGTAAATCTCGTAGCCGTAAGTCAAGCACTCGTAAATCTCGTAGCCGCAAATCTTCTCCAAAGAAAAAGTTACCAAAGTGCACGAAGGAAGGGCAAACTCGTAGCCGCAAGTCAAGACGCTGTCGAGTTCCGCCGTGCCCTCCTGGAAAGATTCGTAATAAATCGACAGGGGGAAAGTGTCGTGTAAAGTGTAAGCCTGGTCGCATTCGAGATCCAACCGGTAGATGCATCAAGAGGCCTAAAAAGAGTGAAATGGGTGAAATGGATGGAATGAATTTGATTAATTCTGCAAATCGTGAATTAGATGATTTAAACGATTTGATTAATAATTGGGATAAAAACGATATTATGTTTCCGAATATACATGGAGTTATACCACCTCCAGCTCGGAATTATCTTGATACGCCTGCGTGGTCAGTTGATTCTAACAGCCGTGGTATGGGCACTCCCTCGTCATCGTCAAAGCCTGTAAGCCCAGCGTTTGCACGTACAAGTAAACAACTTGAAGATAAGTTAAAAAGATCAGGCCGTTATCATTTGGAACCTGCTTACCCCTCCTCTTCATCGTCAAAGCCTGTAAGCCCAGCGTTTGCACGTACAAGTAAACAACTTGAAGATAAGTTAAAAAGATCAGGCCGTTATCATGTGAATCCTAATTATTTCGCATCCACACCAGAACAAGAAGCTAAATTTTTTTCACCAAGGAGGAGACGTCATCGTCATCATCATCATTAAATATCCAAAATTTTCAATTTAAATAAAATTGAAATTATAAAGCAAGTATACAAATATAATACAGACAAATGATTCAAACCATCGGAGTATGCTGCTTTTGCGGCGATGATTGTTCTGCATATTCGCAGAATTGTGGAAATTGCTCAAGATCTCTGGTAGGCGAAGTTATGGGGTGGGACATTCCACTTGAAGTTAGAATTTATTACACAGGTATTGGATCTATTTCATCGGAGCCTTCTATTTCAGAAGAGTGCTTTCGAGGAATCATGGAATTGGAAAAAGACAACTTCAATGAGAAGTGTCCGTTCGATCCAAATACGTGCGACCTTCTAGATCTTATGGAATGGGCAGGTGCGGAGATATACGTCCCATAAAATGAATAAAATTCAATAGAATAATATACAAAAAACAACACCAAAAAGGTATTGTTTTTATCGCAATTTCATTTCTTTCATTTTTAGAATCCGATGCTCAAAAATTATTTACAAATTATTTTATTATAAAAAATTCTACACGCCTGAAATTTTTGATGAACCAAACTTTTTCATTCGATGCGTTAAAATAATTTTTGCAAAAAATGAGTCCTCAAGATACTTTATTTGATATTAAATATCAGGAGACAAAGTATCAGACTGAATGAAAATCTTTCGTTGTACACAAAAATTTTAGCGATCCGCAAAAAAGGATTTTAGTTTTGGAAAAAGGTTCAGGAGATAAGAGAATGTATCAAGTTTGTAAAATAAAAGTTAATTATGCTTTTATTAACAAAAGAAGAAAAGGTGGAGGAAAATTTCAAATTAGAACACGTTGAGGAAGGCATCTAGATGAAAATGTCTCTTTTTCTAAAGAGATGACCGTTTTATGAACCTAATCCTTTTTAATAATAAAATAATTCTCAATAAAATATTATTGAGAATAAATAACTTGAGTTTACTATATTACTTTTTCGGACGCTGCTTTTTCTTTGCAAATCTCGGAATATCGATCTTAGCAACAGATGGTGGTAACCCCTTTTGACCAAGAGACTTATTCTTGTTATCTTTATCAGAATCAGTAGAATCATCTTCTGTGTCATCACTATCAGAAGAATCGTTATCCGTCAAATCTTCTTCATCTAAATCCTCATCGCTAATATAATCTTCAATTTGACCATAACCAAGAATATCAAAAACTTTGCATATCATACGTTCATTTCTAGCCTCGTTATCACGATTATCCTTTTTCTTAAAGTTAAAATTAATAGTTTTCAATTTACCATCAAATTTTCGATGGAAAGCATAAGAGTTCATCTCAAGCTTAGTCATTTGTTTGGCGGTAGTTGCACTTACAGAGTGATCAAGATCAAGATCAAAGGTACTAAGGTCGTCTAATATAAACCAATCTACCTTCTCAAGTTGATCCTGTAGATGCTTAAGAGCATCCTCATTTCCTTCACGCCTAATAAAGTAATACCAACTTTCAAACTCCTTTCCATTTGTTTCCATAAGAGCTACATAGTCACCTGTCATAATATGACTAGGTTCACGTTCTGGAGATTCTTTTTGATTTTCCTTACTAGTTTTCTTATCTTTTGTGCTAATTTCAGAAGACATTTTATAGAATAACAAACTGTTTTTAAGTTGATTTCAAAATTTGTGTTTAATTCTTTTAAAAATTAAACAAATATTTTTATTCCTCTTCGAGCAATTCCTCATCTTCTACATCATCCTCCGCACAATTATCCTCTTCTTCCTCTTCTTCCTCTTCTTCCTCTTTTTGATCGTTAATAGTTTGATCTTCTTCAATATGAACAATATCACTTAGCTGATAAGGATTTTGCGTTCGTCTAGCAATAGAATTAACAAATTCAATATCAATTGGCATAAGTTTAACTCGTCCGGCGTGAATAGCAGCAAAATTGGCATTTCGAAGAAGAGTTGTCAATTGTTGTTCGATAAAGTACTGAAGGACAATAAAAACATCCTTGCTAATTTTCATTGGAGAATTATTATGATTCTTTACCACCTGACGAACAAGCTTTTCAAATGGAAATTTTGCAAAAGTAAGGCAATTACTCATCTTTTGAAAACGACGAATCTCACGAAGAGACACGGTACCAGGTCGGAAACGATGCTTTTTCTTATCACCATCTTGTACTGTTTCAACCTTCTTACAACGCTTCTTATTTTTAATTTTCTTAGACAAAAGAGATTTGTGAATAAATGGTGTGACACCACCACCTAGAAATGAAATATTATTATTAGAAAAAAACATATTTAACTCATTGTCATTACGAACACCTAACTCCAGATCGCGAATGTTAATTCTAATTCTTTTATTATCTTTTGCGGATGCCGAAGCATTTTCCAGAATCTCTGATGTTAAATATTCTAGAGCACCTGCCATATAAACAGGTGCTTGACTAGTTACCATAACCTTTGAGTAACCAAAGTTGCGAAGAAATTTCTCTGATATGGCTGGAGAAAAGAGAATACTTGCCTTTTCTTGTCTGCTTGTCCCTTTTACATTACCGACTTTTTCAAAACTGGCTACTGCTTTTTGACCTTGTATAATTGCATTAGCCGCTAATTGTTCTGGAAGAATAATTAAAAGAGCGTTCTTAATCTCCTTGTCTGACATAGTCTTTTTCTTTGCCATCTCTGTCAACGTTATAACAGTTGTTGCTATTAGTCGAGAAATTAGGCAAAGAGCGCTATTAAGTTGTTGCTTTGAATTAGAAGTAATGCCGTTAGAATCAGAAACTTGCTTTAAAACTTTAGAAATATAGGTTTCAAAAAACCTTGTCTTCTTCTTCTTCGTTCTCTGCAAAGCAACTACATCTTTCTGCGGTATAACGACATCTTTCTGCGGTACATCCATTTTATTTAATGATCTTTATTCTATCTTTTAAGTCACGAATTGATTCTTTACAAGTGTTTTAGATTCAATTCGTGACTTAAAGCTTAGTTATTAAATACAAAATGGAAAATATTACGAAACCTTCTATCACACGGTTGGCCCGTCGAGCAGGAGTTAAAAGTCTGTCAGATGATTGCTACAATAACATTCGAAATATTGTTAACACGCAGCTATCAGACATTATAGTTGCGACGCTTGTAGTTAATTCAGAACATAATACAAAGACTCTTATGCCTGAGGATGTTTACGAGGCTCTTCGATTGCGTGGACATAACGTAACTCAATCGAGTGATCTTGGAACATCTACATGTGCAAAGTAAAAAACGAGAAAATTTATATTCAATATCGAATATAAATTCGTATTTTAAATAGTAGGATCTGTTTCGCAAATAACAATAGATGACCATTCATCGTTACTCAAATGATATCCATACTTTGATATTCCACAAGGATAGCATATAAAAAAAGCCTTACTACCCATTTTCAAAGAGAATTGTATTTCAATAAAGCTTTTTGTAGAAGTATCAAATTCACGATATGAAAAATATACGGGTCCGATATCTTTTGGATTGCCAAAAAACTCATCTACCTTAAAAATAGAATCGTTAACTTGAATAAAATCACCAGCTGATATCTCAAGAACATTTCCGTTCGGTTTTGTAAGTATAACAGAGTGTGGGGCATCTTTCCATGCTACATGAGACAAATCAGGTGTGTTCATTGATGTTTATATATTTATTGAATTTTTAACTTAATATTTCAATTTTATTTATTATAATAAAGTAATTTTGCTTATATCAGTTCATTATTTTGATTTAGAGTTTTGTAGGAGTTGCATGTATCAAACCAACACTTTCAAAATGCTCCAAAGTTTTATCTATTGGAAGCTCAATATTTCTACCAGTAAATGAAGAAAATGGAATTTGTAAATATTGTACATCTCTATGTTCATAAAATCTGTTTGTAAAAGGATTTGGAACAAAATCACTCCGATTTCTTTCGTCAATCATACTAGCACAAATAAATATTTTACAGTTCGGAACAACAGACAATATTTTATCAATCCATTGAGGGATTGTCCTGTATGTTGCTAGAGCATAACGGTCCATTTGATAAAAAATAAATGCAACGTTTGCATGTTTGAAAAGTTCTGGATCTTGATTTCTTTCGATTCGAGACAAAACTCTAAAATTAAAATAGCAATCTAACGTCCGATCTGGGTTTGAAAGTTCTTGATATATCAGATGTGGTGCAGGTTTTTTATTCATGAAATATCTAGGATTAAAATTTATACCTTTCAGACGGTTAATGTATTGAGACTTTCCTGTTCCTCCTTCTCCAACAATTAAGGCATTTAATATATTTGGTAACCATAAATTTACATGCCTACCTATTGTCTGTGTTTTTCTTATGCTATATAAGATTTTTGGTGTATTTAATATTTGACGTCTTAAATTAGTGAATAATTCTATCAAACATAAACGCATTTCTGGTGTTAAGATTATACCCATATATTCATCTAAATTTTTTAATAATGTTATTTGCATTTCATTATACAAAATTAACTCTTCAATTCTTTCTCTAGACATTTATTTTATAATTATAAAATATATAATTATATAATTATATATTTTATAATATTTGAATAGTTTAACGTAAGAAATAAGATAAACACTTTTTATTAAAAAATCAAATTTAAAGAGAGTATGTTATATTTATAATATAAAAATGACATCTAATTTTGCTTCAGCAATGACCTCTTGTGCTAAAACATGGAATGGAGCAATTTCTTTATCAACTCCGGATATTACAGGAGAATCAAACGGTCGTATTGCATTATTTTTTAAGTCTGTTCGTGGATTAAAAGATGAGAATCTATATCAATATATGAGAAAATCGGCAGATGAGAACCTTATTGACACTTTTTTAATAGCATTTTATATTCGTGACTGTCGAGGAGGTAAGGGAGAGCGTGATTTAGGCCGCAAGTGTCTTATATGGCTTTTTTTAAATTACACAGAAGAATTTAATTGCGTAACTAACTTTATAGCAGAATATGGAAGGTGGGATGATCTTATTGAGCTATGGCCAAATGTATTAGATCTGCGAAATATTAAGAACGAACATGATGAATCTTATTTGACTATTTTAGATGAAGCAAGATTGAATAGAATAGCAGAACTACAAATTTTATTTGTTAAGATGTTTGGGGATAAATTAGTTAGTGATCGTGAAGACATGGAAGCTGGAAAACCTATCTCTATTTGTGCAAAATGGGCACCTACAGAGATGGATTCGTATGATCGTAAATACGGGGTTGTCCTAACATTAACTAAAGTTATGGGAGTCACTTTCAAACAATATCGTAAGAAATATACAACTCCGTTGCGACAATATCTAAAAATCGTAGAAAGATATATGTGCGAGGGTAAATGGGATGAAATCGAATATAGTAAGGTACCTTCTTGCGCTATGAAGCGTTTGAAAAAAGCTTTTGAAAAGCATTCTCCTGAGCAATTTTTGGAGTGGAAAAATAAGCTTCAAAAAGGAGAAGTTACTGTAAAAGCAAAACAACTATTTCCACATGAGTTAATTCACGAAATTCGCACTAAAAGAAAGGAAGATCAAGTATGTGAAGCTCAATGGAAAGTACTAGAAGAAGAAGCTAAAAAACTTGGAGTTCTTGAAGATACACTTTTTGTTTGTGATGTTAGTCAGAGCATGAGTAGTTGGACTGGTGATTGTCAAGGTTTTTCTAAAAAGACAGCTTGTCCAATGGATGTAGCAATTGGTATATCTCTTTTGGGTGCTAATACTGTTCAAGGACCATTTCATAATCATATCATAACTTTTCACGAAACACCAACTTTTCATGTTATTCGTGATGAAAGCATATATAATCGTTGGTCGAGTCTTATAAAAGCTGATTGGGGTGGATCTACAAATTTGCAAGCTACGTTTGAATTGATACTTAGTAAAGCTATTACACACGGACTTTCTCAAAATGACATGCCAAAAAAGTTATTCATCATTTCTGATATGCAATTTAATATTGCTGATAGAAATAATAATATTACAAATTTTCAAGCAATCAAGACTAAATACTCTGCCGCAGGTTACGTACCTCCAAATATTATTTTTTGGAATGTTTGTGGTTCAAGCTCTGATTATCCGGTATCAGTAACTGACGATGGTACAGCACTAGTTTCTGGTTTTTCAAGTAGTATTCTGTCATCTTTCATAAACCAGAAAGACTTTTCTCCGTATACTATTCTGCGCGCTGCACTTGATTCAGAACGTTTAGCTCCAATTAGACGAGTGTTGAAAGTCTCTTGTTTGGAAGAATTAGATTAATTATTTTGTATATTTTATGAATATACAAAAGCATTTACATAGTAAATTCAGCTGCAATAACTTTAACATGATTTTTATCAGTGTGCATATGAAGACTTAACACAGTATGGTTATTTGTTAAATTAGTAAAAGATGTAGTTGAAAATACGTGAACTTCGTTTTCTTTTCCAGACAAATCATATTTTGTTTCAGCAACAGGATTTTTTGAAATCGCATCAATAAGATATAAATACACCGGACCGCAACCTTGAACAACCAAATCTAGCCTTAAAAGATTATACTTACGACCATCGTACGGAATTGTGCATATATGTCGATGAATAGGAGAAACTAAATTAACAAGTCCATTCCAAATTACCACTTTTGGTCCTCCTAAATCACCTTTTTCACCCTTATCACCTTTTTCTCCTACGTCACCTTTTTTTCCTACGTCACCCTTATCACCTTTTTCTCCTACGTCACCTTTTTCTCCTACGTCACCCTTATCACCTTTTTCTCCTACGTCACCTTTTTCTCCTACGTCACCCTTATCACCTACGTGACCTTTTTCTCCTACGTCACCCTTTTCTCCTACGTCACCCTTCTCTCCTGTATCACCTTTTTCTCCTACGTAACCCTTCTCTCCTACTTCACCTTTTTCTCCTACGTCACCCTTATCTCCTCTTTCTCCTACGTCTCCCTTATCACCTTTTTCTCCTACTTCACCCTTCTCTCCTACTTCACCTTTTTCTCCTACTTCACCTTTTTCTCCTACGTCACCCTTATCTCCTCTTTCTCCTCTTTCTCCTACGTCACCCTTATCTCCTCTTTCTCCTACGTCACCCTTCTCTCCTCTGTCACCCTTATCTCCTCTATCACCCTTATCTCCTCTATCGCCCTTATCTCCCACGTAACCTCTATCACCCTTATCACCCTTATCACCCTTATCACCCTTATCACCCTTATCACCCTTATCACCCTTATCACCCTTATCACCTATTTTTTCAACAGTAGTAAAATTTTGAGAACCATTATTTTCAGATAAAGATATATTATATTTATCTATATTCTCAGAATCCGGTATATTTGAAGATTGAACAAAATCAAATAAATTCATAGAAGGTAATCTCATTTTTGGAGGCATATTTGAAAAAATGTTTTGTAGTTTTAGATAACTTTAAGTTAAAAGAAGAATATGATAAAGCTAGCTTAAAACGGTGAACAGAATCTTAATAAATGTCGAAATTGATGGAAAATAAACAAATGATTCACATTGCATCCGAGATTGTAGCTCTTGTTGGTCTTACTTTCTATTTTAATCAAAAGAATAAGAAATTATTGGGACATATTGAAAATTTAGCTCAAAAAATAGAAGAACAAGAGGATCTTCTACAAAAACACGAACATATAATTAAAAAAATGTTAGAATTTATGAATGATCAGAATGAAAAGAATACACCTCATGTTTTGGCTAAACAACTTGAAACAACTAAAATACGTAAGAAACCACCACCCCCAGAAAAGGAAGTTCATACAAAGCCCCCTTTAAAAGTTCCAACGCCTTCCAAAACAGAATCAACAAAAGTATCTTTTAGTGACCAAATTTTGAAAACAACTAAAAAACCTCCTCTTGTTGTAGAGAGTGAAGAAAGTAGTGATAGTGAAGAGAGCGATCTTGATGCAGAGCTTGCAGAAGAACTAGAAGAATTGGAGATTGAAGAAGAAATTAATCTTTCAGATTTAAAAAAAAGAACTTAATTATTAAAGATTTACTACCATTTTCGTCTAAAACATGCCCCACACAAGACTTATTTTCAAAAACGATTCCGCTAATGGATATGTTTACCCCATTCCTAGAATTAAACAATATCGATATTCATCATCTAGGATTTCCGAACGATCAAATTATATCCCTCACCCAACCCCAAGAAATGCTAATCGTCATCAATGGCATGACAGATATCTTCCCGAATTAATAGACATATATAATATTATATCTGATGTTATAAAAGAACGATATCCACATAATAAAATCAAATGGAATTCTAATAATGAAATTTTTCATAATCTATCTCGTATAATTTATCATTGTTCAAGTAAACATATCTAAGAATTTAATTATAATATACAAAAGAGATGGGAAAAACAAAGTGTGATGAAATTATTAAACGAAAATTTAATAAATATGAAGATACACTTGTAAATGATGAGTTTGACGATATTTGTTTTGAAAACAACCAAGAATCTCAAAAAGAGGATAATGAAATTTATATTAATGAAACAGCAATTTTAATTAGACAAAAAATTTTTGAATACGTAAATGATGGAGTTCACCCTCTATGCGAATATTTAAGCATTGACAATGTCGAAAATTATGTAAAATGGTTATTGTCTTAATTTTAATACTTTTATGAGTATTAAAAATATATTTATTACTTTTTAGCAATTAGTCCTAGACATTTTTTCAACTCTTTTTCCATCTTTTCTAATTTTTCTATTTCATCATCATCGTTTTCCTGTACTTCTACAAGTACATCTTCGATATTTGCTTGTTTTATTTTAGGAGGTTTTTTTTTATCCTTATCACGTGCAGGAGGTGTTTCTTCAACCACAGGTGTACCATCGTCCATTTTTTTCGGAACTGGAAGTGGAGGAGTTGTGGGAGGAGAATAATCAGGAGTTTCTGGATGTATTTTTATACGTGGAGGAGTTCCAAGACCTTTTGAAGAAAATTTGTACACTACAGGTGTCTCAGCAGGTGTCTCAGCAGGTGTCTCAGCAGGTGTCTCAGCAGGTGTCTCAGAAGGACCAAACCCAACATCTAGAGGCTCTGGTGTATCAACAGGCCTATCAACAGGCCTTAGAGTTGTTTTTGCAGATGTATCAGCAGGTCTATCAACAGGCCTATCAACAGGCCTATCAACAGGCCTTAAAGTTGTTTTTGCAGATGTATCAGCAGGTCTATCAACAGGCCTTAGAGTTGCTTTTGCAGATGTATCAGCAGGTCTATCAACAGGCCTATCAACAGGCCTTAGAGTTGTTTTTGCAGATGTATCAGCAGGTCTATCAACAGGCCTTAGAGTTGTTTTTGCAGATGTATCAGCAGGTCTATCAACAGGCCTTAGAGTTGCTTTTGCAGATGTATCAGCAGGTCTATCAACAGGCCTTAGAGTTGCTTTTGCAGATGTATCAGCAGGTCTATCAACAGGCCTTAGAGTTGCTTTTGCAGATGTATCAACAGGCCTTAGAGTTGCTTTTGCAGGTGTACCAAAATCAGCATCTTGAGACATCGGCTCTGGATTAAAAAAAGGTCTATCAGCCGCCTTTTGCGGTGGTAATCTAACAGTTGAAAGCACTGGTCTTTGAGGTTCAGGACTTGGTGACCTAACAAATCTTTGATAAGGCACTGGTCTTTGAGGTTCAGGACTTGGTGACCTAACAAATCTTTGATAAGGCACTGGTCTTTGAGGTTCAGGACTTGGTGACCTAACAAATCTTTGATAAGGCACTGGTCTTTGAGGTTCAGGACT